>WNGB01000424.1_pt1 | contig 65629 bp, 73 predicted proteins | sample 5400681 | NCBI WGS metagenome assembly WNGB01 (sample SAMN13153367, study PRJNA577476) | soil metagenome | isolation source: 115 cm soil or saprolite under grassland replicate 2 | place: USA:California | collected 2016-06-15 | reverse complement strand
GCGAGAGCCTTGGCTCGGCGGTGGTGAGCGAGCTCGCGACCGAGCACCCGCCGGCCGGACTTGTACTTCGCTCGCCGTTCGTCGACCTCGCCTCGGTTGGACGGGTCCACTATCCCTTCCTGCCCGTCCGGACGCTGCTGCGCGACCGCTACCCGCTCGCCGACCATCTCGCGCGCGTGCAGGTGCCGACGACGGTCGTGTACGGCTCCCGCGACTCGATCGTGCCGCCCGAGCAAAGCCGCGCGGTCGCGGCAGCGGCGGCCGGCGAGACGCGTCTCGTCGAGATCGCGGGCGCCGACCACAACGACCCCGCCCTGCTCGACGGGGAGCAGCTGATCGAGGCAGTCGTCGAGCTCGCCGAGCGGGTCTGCGAACCCCCACCAACCAGGCGCTCTCGCGGCACACCTCGGCCATCACCGCCGACCGTCGCTCAGATCGGCAGGTCGCGCGCCACCGTCGTCGATTCGAGTTTCCGGCACCCACAAGCTCGCTACAGACCCGACGAACGAGGTCAATGGTGAGTTTCTGAACCCTACGCGCCACGGCTCGGAATCATATGCCTATGCAGCGCCTATGCAAATAATCTCGGCGGAAAAGTGCGGAGTAGCCAGCGTTCCCGATGCGGGCCGTGTCGTCGACCGGCCCCCTACCTCGCAGATCCCAGTAGTTTCCACGCATCTTTCCTCACGGTGCGCGGGTGATTGACACCACCGGAAGGAGGTGACGCACATGTTCAAGTACATCGGGCTGATCCAGCTGACGCCCGAGGGCCGAGAGACTCTCGAGAAGGCGCCGGAGTATCTGGAGAAGTTCCGGGAGATCATCAAGGAGGAGGAGGGCATCCTCGAGGATGTCTATGCCCTGATGGGACCATGGGACTTCGTCGCGCTCGTCCAGTATCCGGACAACGAAGCAGCGTTCCGCGCACTCGCGAAGATCGGCAAGCTCGAGGTCGTCAAGACCGAGACGTTCCCGATCGAAAAGGTCGACCTGTTCTTCAAGACGCTCGTCTAGCGCACCGCGGTGTGACTTCCGAAAGCGCCCGCCCTCTCCGGGAGCCGCATCCCCGGTGAGAGGGGCGGGCGCTTGTGGCGTCCGCCCCGCGCGGCGGATCGCCGTCACAGGTCAGCGTTTTCCCCGATGGCGGGCCGCCGCGACGCGGGGAGGATCGCCGAAGCCGTCGGAGACGTCACCCGGATTCGGTCTTCGGCGACCGGGGCCGCGCCGTCTAACCCTCCTGCGGCGCGGCTCCGCCCCGGTATGAGCTGGTCGGTGAGCTGAAGGCGGCACCGCCCGACCGAGCGCTCCTCGTCGCGCTCCACCATCCGCCGCTCTCGGCCGACGCGCGCGTCCGGACGCTCGCGGCGGAGGCGCGCGAGCTCACACGCGATCTGGACGCCGCGAGCCTGTGCGTGCCGGAAACTCGAATTTCGGCTCTGAGCAGCTGAAAGTCGTCCAGCGGACTCGCACGCTCCTACTCGGGTAGGAACAGCACGCGAGACTCACGGCTCTTCTCGTGCCGTGCCTACCGCGGTAGGAGCGGTAGCGTCGCCTTTCGGCGTTTTCGCTGCTCAGCCCGGATTCCGGGCCGGATCGAGTTTTCGGCACCCACACGGTCTCGGTCGACACTGTTCGGTCGACCGCTGAACGCTGGAAGGCCTCGCGGGTCGACGTCGCCCTCGGGACGATGCAGACGTACGACGTCGCACTCGGCCGCATCCTCCCTACGCTCGGCGGCACACCGCTCGGCGAGCTCGACGCGCAAACGGTCGCAGACCTCGTCGCCACGATGCATGCGGACGGGCTCAAGAAGCAGACGATCCGCAAGACGGTGAGCGTGCTCGCGATGGTGCTTGACCATGCGCGCGTCCAGCCGAACCCTGCGCGTGACCGTCTGACCGTGAAGATGCCGCGTGAGGAACGGCGACACGTACAGCCGCCGACCGCCGATCACATCGAGGCCGTGATCCGGCTCCTGTCGTCGCAGTACCGGCTGCCGATGCTGGTGCTCGACGCGACCGGGATGCGGATCGGCGAGCTGGAGGCCCTGACGTGGGGCGATATGGACGAGCCGCGCGGCAGGTGGCGGATCGCGACGTCGAAGACGGGTCGGCCGCGGTGGGTGACGCCGCCGCCGTTCCTGCTCGACCGCGTGCTCGAGCTGTGCCCCCGCGATGACCGCCACTCGGACCGCAAGGTGTTTGAGGGCGTCACCGGAGACCGGCTGAGGACGGCAATCACGCGAGCCTGCACCGCCTCCGTTGTGCCCGCCTTCTCGCCACACGACCTCCGCCACCGCCGTGTCAGCCTGCTCCACCTTGGCGGGATGCCCTGGGCGCGGTCGGTGAGGCGGTCGGCCACGATGACATCACGACGACGAGCAGGGTCTACACGCATGTCGTCGCCGACGAGCGGGAAGTCGAGTACGCGGAGGTTCTCTCTCGTGGATGAATCGGAACGGAACCGGCTTCTCAAGAGGCAGCGAATGCTCGGCCTCGCGGCGTCCGACATGCGTCAGGCTGAGAGCGCCGCTAGGGCCCTCCCCACCACGACACCGGTCGACTTTCACCTGCGGCGGGCGCTCATGACCGCCGTCGTCGTCTCCTATTCGCGCGCGTTCACGAAAAGCACGATCGTGACTCTCCGGCGGGAAGAGTACGAACCCACGGATGGCCAGCTCGGAGAACTCCACAACCGGATCCTTGACCTGCGTGACACCGTCTCCGCCCACACCGACAAGAACGCCGGACGAACGATCTCCGTCACGCAGGGTCTAGATGACTCGGTAGCCGTAGGAGAGGCATTCGACCAAGTACTCTCGCCCGACGACCTCACTCTCGGAATCGAACTGTTCGAGATTCAGAGGGTCCGCTTCCTAGATGAGGCAATCAAGATCGCCGAAGCAGCTCGGCGATGTTCGGATGGTGCCCCGATCCGTGCCCCCACCAGACGAAGAAACCGCTGATTAGCAGCCATGTCTGAATCCCGTATGCGCCTTTCTCCGAAATCCGTGCATCTCGCAGGGTTTTCGTACCTTCGAGGGTGATCGAGAAGTTGTCAGAGGCGGCCAAAAGGAGCCTCGCGGGCTCAAATTGGCTCGCGGATTGGCTCACGGGTACGTAGGCGTCGACGTGATCGATCCGATCTGCGAGTTCGCGCGACAACGCATCTGAACCGACCCGCTAAAAGGCCTCTGAACCTCTGACCACGGCGCGTCCGCTGCCACTTGCGGGCGCGCCGGCGCCCGACCGGGTCCACCAGAGAACGAAGCCGAGCCACGTGAACCAGATCGGGTTGACGACGAAGCCGGCGAAGACCGCCGCGGCGAGCAGGCCCGCCTCTTCGGGTCGAGGATGACGAGCCGGCCGATGTAGACGAAGACGAGCAGCGCGGCCGAGAGGAACGCGGTGTAGCCGAGGCCGCGCGGAAGCAGTCCGCCGCGCAGGATCAGGAAGCCGCTCGCCGCGAGCGCCAGTCCCGTGAGCAGGAACGTCGCCCGCCCGCGCGGGTCGACCGAGCTCGGAACGTCGGTCGGCAACGACGCCGGCGGGTTCGCGAGGTTGGCCAGGTCGTAGCCCCCGTGGAGCGCTGCGCCGAAGGCACCGCGACGAGCGCCAGCACGTATCCCCAGAGCGCGAACGCCTCGTCGGTCGCGCGCAGCCGCTGGTCGACCGCGGTGAAGGCCGCCGTCGACACGAGCCCGCCGACGAGCAAGAGGAGCGAGTCCGCGTACGCCGTCCCCGGCTGGGGTCGTTGAGGTAGAGGCTGAACGACGTCGAGTAGGCGAAGCCGGTCGCGGCGGCGGCGAAAGCGCACAGTGCGCCGAAGCGGTTGAACGAGACCGGCTGATCGAGCGGCATCCGTCCTGATCTTCGCTGCGGCGCCGGACGCAGTTCGATCGCGCGGTCGCAGGTGCGATGCTGGTGCGGTGGCACGAGCGTCCACGGCGTCGAGGCCCGCCGCGGGCACCATCGGAGGACTAGGCGTCGCCGCGCTCACCGCCGCGGCGACGGCAATCTCGGCGGCCGCGCTCTACGGACTGTGGGCTTTCTGGCCGTCGGAGGCCACTGCACGCGCGCGCGAGGAGGTCCGCGCCGCCTTCTTCGACGCGACGCTCTCGCGAAACGTGCTCCTCGTCGTCGCAGTCGCGTGCGCCGGCGCGCTCGGAGCGTTGCCGCGTGCGCTCAGGTGGCTCGAGCTCGGAGCAGGCAATCGCGAGCTGCGGTGGTGTGCGGCCCCGCGTGCCCTCTTGGCGCTGCTCGTGGGAAGCGCAGCCGGAACGATCCTCTTCCTCCTCCTCGTATCGGTCGGCGTCCCGAGCGGGAAGCACGCGAGCCCGTACTGGTTCGCCGCACTCGCAGCCCTGCTCGGCCTAGCCTCGTGGCGGATCCCGCGGTGGCGCGAGCTCGCCGCCGTCGCCGTTGCAACCGCCGGCTGGGTGCGATCTAATCGCGCGATGAGCTTCCTCCGTCGCAAGCAAGCGGAGGACGATGCCCGTCGAGTCCCCCGTCAGGCGAACCGGGTCGGCCCAGTCGGCGCGGTCGTGTTCCTGCTCGGCACCGTCGCGCTCGCCGCCTTCGCGCTGTACGGCTTGTGGGTGTTCTGGCCCTCCGAGAGAATCCGCACAAGGTCGGCGCGCTCCTGGAGCATCGGAGGATCTCCTTCTTCGGCTGGAACCGCGTGCTCTCGCGCGAGAGCCTCTTTTTCGTGATGGTCGCCTTCGCCGGGGCGCTCGGCGGGATGGTGCACGCGACTCGCTCGCTCGCGGTGTACCTCGGGAACCGCGAGCTCAAGTGGAGCTGGGCGCCGTTCTACATCCTGAAGCCGGTGCTCGGCGCGATCCTGGCGACGCTCCTGTACTTCACGCTGCGCGCGGGTCTGTTCTCGCCCTCCGCTTCGACGCAGAACGCGAGCCCATACGGCTTCGCGGCGATCGGCGCCCTCGCCGGACTCTTCTCCGACCAGGCCGTCGAGAAGCTGCGGAAGATCGCGGAGGAGCTGTTCGAGAAGCTTCCGCCGCAGAAGGACCACTACTCCGGGCCCGAAGTCGTGACCGGGAACGCGTTGTCGCCGTCGACGGACCCCAACGCAGCGACTCTCAGCGGCACCGTCAACCCGGCCGGACGCGAGACGACGTGGTACTTCGAGTACGGCAAAGCGCCGAATTACGGCCAGACGACCGAGACGCAGACGATGGACGCCGGGACCGACGACGTCGTCGTCGAAGTGCGGGTGGAAGGGCTGGACGCCGGCGAGAGGTACCAGTACCGGCTCGTCGCGATCAACGAGGACGGCACGACGCGTGGGAACATCGGCACGTTCACGGCCGGTGCGACCGACGCGAAGACCGAGTCCAAACCGGAGCCCGAGCCCGAGCCCGAACCGGAACCGGAGCCCGAACCGGAACCGGAGCCCGAACCGGAACCGGAGCCCGAACCCGAACCCGAGCCCGAGCCCGAGCCCGAACCGGAACCCGAGCCCGAACCCGAACCCGAACCCGAGCCGGAGCCCGAGCCGGAGCCGGAACCCAAGCCTGAAGGCGACAGCGATTCCGACAAACCGGGCGGACCGTGAACGAGCTCGAACGGTGAGCTGACTCGCGCACGGCGCCGAGCCCGTGGGGTGCACTTATTCGATCTTCCTGCAAATCGCGCGGATTCTGCACGCGACTGAGTTTGTGCACCCCACGCCCTCCCTCAACCACGACGGCAGAGCGCTGAACCTAGCCCGATCGCCGGGCGCGGACAGCCGGGACGAGTTTGCGAACCCTACGGGTGACCGCCGCGAACGCACCGATCCGACTCTTGACAAAGAGCGTGCGGCGTGCGCATAAACAGGCGAAGCGACCGGAAGGCACGATTACCGCCAGGTGTGCAACCGCTGCTGCGGCGGTTGAGGTCCCTTTGGAGGAGCCGGGGCCATCTTCCGCTCGCGCCCGCATCCTCGAGGAGGCGAACAGGATATGAACGATGAGCGGCTGCTCCTCGGCGAGGGCGCGCGCGGCGACATCGTCGGCGCCTTGCAGACGAACCTCAGGCGCCACGGCGTCTACAAGGCCACGATCGACGGCGACTACGGCGAGCTGACGGCGAAGGCGGTGCGAGCGTTCCGCAAGTCGGCGGGGCTGCTACCGGCGCGGCACATCGACCCGTCGACGTGGAAGCTGCTGACGAAGAAGCCAGTGCCGCCCGTTCGCGACCGCGCGCTCCAGCTCACCGCCGCTTTCGAAGGCCACGGGTTCACGCTCGCGCAGGGGAACTTCGACGGCGCCGGCATCACCTGGGGGGTGATCGGCTTCACGTTGAAGGGCGGCGAGCTCGCGAAGATCGTGCTGGAGGTGAACGCGAAGCACCCCGCGCTGCTGCAACAGGCCTTCGGGAAGAAGACCGCGGAGCTGCTCCAGGTGATGCGCGCGCCGTTCGCGCGGCAGCTCGCCTTCGCGGACTCGCTCAGCCAGGGTGCGTCGAAGGCGCGGCTCGCAGAGCCGTGGCGCTCGGCGTTCCGGCGGTTCGGCGAGTTTCCCGAGGTGCAGGCGGTCCAGTTGGCCCGGGTCGACGGCTACCTGAACCCGGCCAAGCGGGACGCCCGCGCGCTCGGGATCAAGACGGAGCTCGGGCTCGCGCTGTGCTTCGACATCCACGTCCAGAACGGAAGCATCAGCCCGAGGGCGATGCAGCGGATCAAGGCGCAGCAGGCGGCGCACGCGATCAAGGACGAGCGTGAACTGCGGATCCTGATCGCCCATGCAGTAGCCGACTCCTCGAACCCGCGGTTCCGCGGCGACGTGCTCTCGCGCAAGCTCGCGATCGCGACCGGCGTCGGCGTCGTGCACGGGGCGACGTACGTCCTTCGCAACTGGGGCCTGGCCGAGCTTCCCGTCGCCGCCCCGCGCCCCGCTCCGGCTCCGCCTCCCGTGCCTGCCCCAGCGGCGGGCACGGGAGGCCGGCGCCCAGTCCCAGCACACCGCTAGCTCAGAAGGCAGTGAGTCCTCGACATGATCCCGTTCCGGCAAGCCCGTAGGGTTCCTAAATTCGGGCGGAGCCGATTTGCAGGGGAATTTGCTTGAGTCCGGGAGGCGATATCGCGGATCGGTCGTCGCCGTCACACCGACGACCGCCGCCCAGCCTCTCCCTCGGACCGGGTCGATGCTCGGGCGGGCTTCACCCCGCCCGAGCTTGAGGAAATCTGCCCGGCCGAGAGCGTCGGTAGCGATACATGAGAGCCAGCCTTCGCCGTCGTCGGTCACGTTTCCGCTCCAATCGTGCCCTCGTCCGTCACGATGCGCCACACGTTTGTCTCCCTGGAAATCCGCTACAACCGAGTTTACGAACCCTACGCCGTGCGGCCTCTCTACTCCGCCACGAGGAACAGCACGGGGTGGACTACCCCCAGCTGACTGCGTGGTTGCGCACCTCCGTGGGTCCCCGTGTTCGGGCAGGGCGAGTAGTACCGGCCGGGCGCCGGTCCCGGCCTGACCGGGTCCGGCGCCCGGCCGCGTCAGGCGGGGCGAACCCCCACGTGGACGTGGTTGTGGTGGTTGCCCCCCTCGTTGGTCTTCCAGATGCACTGGATCCGCTGATTGCCGTGCGTGAACGTGAAGAGCCCGCCGCCGTGCGCCTTGGCGCTTGCCCCCTCCTTCGAGTCGCCCGCGAGGAGGCATGCGGCCTCCATGATCCGGTCGCCGACCGGGCTGTCATCCGTCCCACCGTTCGCGAACATCCCGATGTCGCAGGCGTGCCCGCTGAAGTGGTCGGAGACCTTCCCGCTGGCCGACATCTTGCTGTGGTTAGTCCCCGTCGTGACGGTGATCGGCTTTCCGATGGACGCGGCCACGCGCGCGATGTACTCGAGCGTCATCGTCTGGACGGGCTGGCCGGGAAGGTTCGCGCCCGCCGCGATGATCACCTGGCCGCCGCTGAGCTTCTCGCTCGGGTGGACCTTGGGGCCCCCGACGAGCGGCTCGTGCACCCCGAGCGCGCCCCAGGTGTCCTTCCCCACACGGCCGTCGACCTGGAGCTGCTTCGCCTCCTGGAACATCCGTACGCCGTGTACCGCGGTCGGCCCGTACGTGGTCGACTCGACCTCGATCTTCTGCGCAATCGGCGTGAGGCCGAGTGCGACGAGCTCCGGGACGAGCGCCTTCTTCATCCTCGGCACCGCAGCGTCCGTTTGCCCTGGACTCAGGAACGGGACAGACATTTTAGGAATCACCCCCTGTGGTGTGGGCCTTCGGCGGTCCTCGTGCGCAGGCGCCGCCCGGGCCCGCCCTGCCCGACGAAGCCGGGCTCGTTTCGTGGCATCCAAAGGGCGCGGCGACAGGAGGAGCGGCTGTGCCCGGGGCTGCCGCAGCACCAGGATGTCGACGGGCCCTTCACGTCCACCTCTGACCCTCGTGCCTCTTGCCACGAAGCTAGCCCATCCGACCGTGCGAGTCAAGGTGCTGCTCGGCCCGATCAGCGCTGGTGTCGTCGGCCACGCTCCCAAAGGAGACCGCGTCCGCTCGATTGGCTCGGTTTCCTTGACCGCTGGGGGCCCTAATAGGCGAACCCGAGCGAACGTCGGGCGTTGCCATTGTTGCCACGCGGCTCCCAACCTTTTCAGCTGGTACTACGCGCGACAGAGGTTGTCCCGGGCGCGCGAGCGCAGGCTCTGTGGAAGGACCGGGGCGGGCGCAGTGTCAAGTGCATGTGTCCGTGAACAGAGCCGTGTCGCTTTGTCTTAGCCCTGTGGGGTAAAGAAAGTCGATTCGGCCGAAACAGGTCTACTGGTGACCGCGGCGGAGCCGGTTCAGACTGCGCCTCGTGCTGATGTCTTTGACGTGCTCCCCGCCGGCGTTGTCAGGTTAGGCCGCGATGTTTTGTAGATCTTCCCAGGTCTCCTTGACCTCGTAGGGCGTCTTGTAGTCGAGCCGCGAGTGCGGCCGGTGGTGGTAGCGGTCGACGTAGCCGCCGATGCCGCGTCTGGCGTCGTCGAGTGTCTCGTACTCGTTCAGCCACACCTGCCTCTGTTTGAGTTTCCCGAACCAGCTCTCGATGAAGGCCTGGCTCTCGGGGTCGCGGTAGCCGCCGCGGCGGTGGCGGACGCCGAGCTCGGCGAGCCGGGCGCGGAAGCGGCGCGCGGTGAACGCCGAGCCGTTGTCGGAGCCGAGCGTCAGCTCGCCCGGCTTGATGCCATGCAGCGCGACGGCACGTTCGACGACGGCGATCGCTTCGTCGGCGCGGCAGCGCAGGCTGAGTTGCCAGGCGACGATCTCGCGGGTGCAGCAGTCGATGATCGCGTTCAGGTAGCACCAGCCGTGCTCGGCGACCCAGCTCGTCATGTCGAGCTGCCAGAGCTGCCGTGGCCGCTCGACCCGGAAGAAGCCGGGTCGCCTGCGCCGTTCGAGCGGACGGCGGCGCTGAATCAGCTTCCGCTCCCGCATCACCCGCAGCACCCGCTTGCGGTTCACCGGCTGGCCCAACTTTCGTCGGACGAACGCGGTCACCATCCGGTAGCCGTCGGTCTGGTTCGCTGTCGCCTCCTCGACGATCGTCTGCTCGACCGGATCGGTCGGCGGTCGTCGCTGCGGCGGCCGCCTGGGCGTCGGCGTCCGGTAGAGCGCCTGCCGGCTGATCTGCATCACACGCGCCACGGCCGCGGCGGCGAAGCCGCGTGCGACCAGCTCGCGAGACCGGGCGACGCGCATGCTCAGGTGGGTCGGCCCAGGGCGCGGTGACGGCCTTTCGACCGCTCCGTTTCCCTGGGCCGCCCTCCGAACCGGACGTGCGCGTTGCCGCGCATCCGGCTCTCCACGGGCATGCCGGTGTTCATGCGGCGGTCTCGCTCGTCTGCCACGGTGTCGCGATCCGCTCGCCTCGGTAGCGGTAGCGGACGATCCGCACGCTTCTCGGGTCGTAGAGCGCGAGCCGTGCGCCGGTCGGCCGCTAACCGGGAAGGTAGCGGCGTCGCAGCAAGCGCCAACTCGCCTGCGGGTGTTTCCTTCGCAGCCAACAGATGACCCGCCGCCACGTGTAGGCGTCGAGGTAGCTGAAGGTCTTCGAGGAGACGCCGTGCTGGAAGTAGGCGCACCAGCCCCGCAGCACCGGGTTGAGCCGGGCGAGGAGCTGGTCGAGCGTCTGCTGATAGCCGGTCGTGGTGATCTCCTTCACCTTCGTCGTCACGCTCAAGAGCGAGCGCTTGGAGGCGTAGGTGTGCACCGCTGGCCGGCCGTGACGTCCGCGGCCGCGCTTGATCCGCCAGCCGAGGAAGTCGAAGCCCTCGTCGATGTGAGTGACGGCGGTCTTCTCCCGTGACAGCGCCAGGCCGAGCGGTCTGAGTAGCCGTTCGACCTCGGTGACGAGCGCCTGCGCGTGGCGCCGCTCGCCGGCGACGCAGATGACGAAGTCATCGGCGTAGCGGACGAGTCGGTAGGTCGCCTCGCCTCGGAGCCGTCGCCGGTGGCGTTGCGATCCGCTGCCCATTGCCTGCCAGGCGCGCGCGAAGTGCTCGTCGAGCGCCGACAAGGCGATGTTCGCAAGCAGCGGCGAGAGGATCCCGCCCTGCGGGGTACCGGTCAGCGTCTCCTCGAGGTCGCCCCGCTCGTTCATGATCCCGGCTTTGAGAAACGCCTTCACCAGCCGCAGCATGCGCCGGTCTGCGACCCGCGCTCGCACCCGCCCGGTCAGGGCGGTGTGGTCGAGCGAGTCGAAGCACGCCTCGATGTCCGCCTCGACGATCCACTCGTAGGAGCGGCTCGTCAGCTGGTGGATCTCGGCGATCGCGTCCTGGGCTCGGCGCCTCGGTCGGAAGCCGTACGAGCAGGGCTGGAAGTCAGCCTCGAAGATCGGCTCCAGCACCAGCTTGAGGGCAGCCTGCACGACCCGGTCGCGCAGCGTCGGGATCCCCAGCCGACGCGTCTTGCCGCCGCGCTTGGGGATCCGCCGCTCCTTGACCGGCACCGGCCGGAAGCTCCCGGCGCGAAGCTGCTCGCGCAGCTCCTCCAGGAACCGCTCGACGCCCAGCACCTGCTCGACATGGGCGGCCGTCTGCCCGTCCACGCCCGCTGAGCGCGACCCTCGATTTCCCCGCACCCTGCCCCAGGCCACCAGCAGCGTGGCCCGGTCACAGACGAGGTTGTGGAGGTCCGGAAACCTCCGCGATTGATCGTCGCATGCCCACCTGTGCAGCTTGCGCTGGACCCCGAGTACCCGCTCCGCCGCCGTCTCCGGCGTCGGCCACGGCGCGCCGCTATTCAACGGCGACCTCCTCGCCTTCCAGACGGGCGCTGCAAGCCCGCTGTCTCCCTTCGCCATGTACCGGGCTTTCCCCGGCTCGGACTACTACGGAGACTCCGCCCCCACCCGGCAGCACGAGCAGACGCTGTGCTCTGCCTGCCCCGAAGGGCGAGGCGGCCATCGGACGGGTTCCCACGTTCACTGCTGCTCGGTCGACGGGGGTGGTGCCCAGCTTTTCCCCTGCGGGCATGACGCGCCGGTAGCGCAGTCGTCCGAAGCGCTCCCCCGCCCGAGAGCGAGGGACGGGCACCCGATGGGAGAGCGGGTTCCCGCGCACCGCCTACCGACCCACATCCACCGGGTTCGAGTCGGCTGCTGGCTGAAGGAGATTCGACCACTGGTTCACTCGCGTTACACCGTCCCGCCTCGCTTGCCGCGCCCGCGCGATCCGGCAGTGCTCGCACGCCGCGTACGTCGTCAGGGCTGCTCCCGCCCGCACCCGCAGCTCCGGGCTCAGGCTGCCCTCAGCTTCACCAAGCGGCTGCGACCGCCCAGCGTCGGGGTCTCACACCCCGCCCGATCCAACAGCGCCTCGTGGCGCACCTCCCAGCCTCGCAATGCTTCCCCCGCGATCTCGAGCTCGTAGGTCTTCCTGCCCAGCGCCCGCTCCAGCTCACGGATCTTCCGGCGCAGCTCCCGCTCGCCGCTCCGTTCCTCCTTCCCCGCCAGCGCCTCACGGCCACCCTCCAGCAGCCTGTCGCGCCACGAATAGAACAGCGTGTCCGAGATCTCATGCTCACGGCACACGTCCTTCACCGTCCGGCCGCCGCGCAGGCCGGCCAGCACGATCTCGATCTTCTGCTGCGCCGTCCAACTCCGATACTTGCGTTGCTCGCTCAACCCTGTCTCCTTCTCGGTCGAGCGGCCCATCCCGAGCCGGACGCCGGACAGTCCCTCCGGCGCTACGCGCCTCCAGGACTGCCCGGCACTCCCACTCAGCTACCTGTCAACGCGGGACCGGGGAGCGGGGCAGTCTTTGCTCTACCGGCTCCTGTGCGTTCTCGTTGGCGTGCTTGTCCGCCGTGGCCGTGAGCGGGAGCATGAGATCATCGTGCTGCGCCACCAGCTGGCGATCCTCAGGCGCTCAGGGAAGCGGCCGCAGTACACCAGCGCCGACCGAGCCTTGTTCGCTGCGGCCAGCCGCCTGCTTCCGCCCGCGCGGTGGTCCTGCTTTGCGATCAGCCCGCAGACGCTTCGCCGCTGGCACCGAGCTCTGCTGCAGGGGAATCGGCGACAGCGGCCTCGCAGGCTCGGTCGTCCCCCGCTTGCGGCCGAGACGCGCAGTCTGATCAAACGGCTGGCGCGTGAGAACCCCGAGTGGGGCTACATGCGCATCCAGGGTGAGCTGAAAGGGCTGGGGATCAGCGTCTCGGCGACCACGATCGCGACCGTGTTGCGCAGCGCGGGCCTCGGGCCGGCGCCGCGGCGGATCGGCCCCAGCTGGTCTCAGTTCCTGCGCGCCCAGACGCACAGCCTGGTCGCCGGCGATCTGCGCTCGGCGCTGGCAGACGCCCTTGACGGCATCGCTGCCGGGCCCAGCCGGCCGACCCACGTTCGGCCGACCCGCTTGGTGGAAGCCGACGACAAGCGTTCTGCGGCCGCTGCTGCCCCGCCGCGGCTGTCTTCTCACCCGCTGCCAACGTCGAGCGGCTCTGCGCGGCCCGCGTTTTCCCTCCGACGCGAGCGCCGCTGCGCCTCCAGCCATCGCATCGCTCGCATGCTCGCGACGGACCCGACAGCACGCCGGCGCTGCTACCACACAGCCGAAACCGCAGGCGCGACGTCCAAAGTCACCGTCGGTCGCGCGCCACGTCCACACCGCCACGATCGAATCACTCGGGAGGTTCCACGATCTTCGGCCCCGCCGCGTCGCCGGAGCAGATCAACGGTTGCAAGCCCGAACCGAGTTTCTTTACCCCACAGGGTGCTTCATGTCCGGTCGTTTCGCCTGCGTCATGTCGCGGCCGACGCTACGGACGACCGCTGAGTTCGGTCTCTTCGACCGCTGAGCCGGCATCGCGGATCAGCTCGACGCGGTCGCCGACCTCAATGCGGCCGGGTTCGACGACGGCACAGTCGAGGGAGAGTGCGCCGTCGAACTTCGTGACGATCCGTCGCAGCACCGAATGGTCTTGCTCCTGCGTGTCGGGGTCGTACGTGGTCATTACGCAGCGCGGCCGCAAGCGCGCGACGGCGATCAGCGCCAATCCGATCCGCAGGTGAAGGCCGGGCCAGCTTCGTTCGGCAAGCCCCTCCACTCCGCCGATCAGGATGTTCGGGCGGAAACGGCGCCGGTCGACGCCAACGGCGGCAATTGCCCCGTCCGTGGCAATCGAGAGCGGCAAGACGTCGAAGCGCTCGAGGCTCGCGTCGGCGACGAGTTCGGCGTCGTTGCCCGCGGCCACTCGCACGGCGGCGCGGGCTTCATCGGCATGCCAGGGGCGGCCGTCGATCAGCGGCGTATCGTGCGCGCCGAGTTCACCACGGAGGGCGAGCAGGCGCGGTTTCGTTCGCGACGTGATCACACGACCGCTTGCGCTGCGGACGTGCACGAGCCTGTCGCCGGCGACTCCGTCGGCCCGGACTTCGACGGCATCGAGCCGCTCGCCCTTGAGTGACTTGACCGGATAGCGCCACAACTCAGCGACGTACACGATCGGATCTCCTTTCGCGGGTGGCGGCCACGCGCCCGTGGCGGGCGCAGGGCCGCCAGCTGTCGTCTAGGCCGCCTTCGCGATTCCGGGTGCGACCTCGGGGAAGTCGATCACCGTCTCGGCGACGAGGTTGAAGTAGTTGGTGAACACGTTCAGCGCGACGTGGGCGACGATCGCGGCGATATCGGCGTCGTCGTAGCCCGCCGCACGCACCTGAGCGATGTCGTCGTCGCTTACGTTGCCGCGCTTGGCGTTGACCGTCTGCGCAAACTGCAGCGCCGCCGCGACCTTGGGATCCGAGGACCTGCCCTCGCGGCTACGGGCAAGTTCGCTCTCGCTCACGCCGATCATGCCGCCGATCGCGGTGTGCGCCGAGAGGCAGTAGCCGCAGCCGTTGTCCTCGGCGACCGCGAGGGCGATCTGCTCGTTCAGCGCCCGCGTCAGCGTCTTGCCGAGAGCGCCGTTCAGCTCCATCCAACCCTTGAGGACGGCTGGGTTGCGCGCCATGGTGCGCGTCATGTTCGGGGTCACGCCGAGAGCCGCCTGGACTGCGTCCAGCAGCTCCTTCGCCTCGCCCGTTGCGGGCTCGACTGGGGTCAAACGCGGCATCGCCGCTCCTTTCCTCGGATGCCCGGCGGTGCCGCGGCATCGGCTGATCGATGACAACGCCCCCACAAGTAGTTGCTGCGGCTCAGCCAGATCTGAGCGTCAGCTGAGCCGCGTACTCGACGGAGCCGTTTCAGCAGCCGCGATGCGCTCTCAAGACCTGCACCCGTATCCGCCGAACTCAGGCGACAGACAGATCGCACACAGACCCGACCGCGATCGTGAGCGACATGACAACGGAACTACTTCCACAAGACCGCGGAGGAGCGTTCCTGCTCGAGCTCCTTTATTTCGCGGGCTGGCGGCTGCAGGTCCGGAACGGGGAGACGCCGACGATCCGTGCCAGACGCGCCGATGTTGAGCTCGAAGTCAGGGGTAACAGCCTCGCCGAGGCGGCAGGGATTGTCTTCGCACGGGCAATGCGCTCTAGCAAACGGAAACGAAAGGACGCGAACGGTGGACGAAACTCACATCCTTGACGCAAGGTGTCGGCTCGACGACGAAATCAGCCTCCTCTGCTGGCGGTCGCAGCGGCTCCGAAGCCTTGGTTACGGCGTGCGCGAATCGGCGCGTCTCGCGAGTTCACGCATTGACGTCCACGAGCTCGAGCGACTGATCGCAAAGGGCTGTCCGCACAACACCGCGGTTCGGATCGCCGCGTAGCGCTCGGAGACCACGATGAACGACTCACAAATCCGGTCCCCGGTCCCACCGTTCACGGAGGAGACTGCGCGGCAGAAGGTGCAGGCGGCCGAGGATGCCTGGAACACGAGAGACCCCGAGCGCGTCGCACTTGCTTACACCGTCGACTCGGAATGGCGTAACCGCGACGAGTTCCTGAACGGCCGCGATGAGATCATCGCCTTCCTCCGGCGCAAGTGGAACTGTGAGCTCGAGTACCGGCTGAAGAAAGAGCTCTGGTGCTTCACCGACAATCGCATCTCGGTCCGCTTCGAGTACGAATCGCGCGACGCCCAAGGCCAGTGGCGGCGAAGCCACGGCAACGAACACTGGGAATTCGACGCCAACGGCCTAATGCGCCGGCGCGACGCGAGCATCAACGACTACAAGATCGAGGAACAGGCGCGCCGCGTCCATGTCGACCGGTGAGCGGTCTCAGCAAGCAATGCGGAGGTCGATCTCAGAGCGCACCCCCACTCGCCGCCACGACCTAGGATGACGACCGCGACAACGATCCCGGCCGCGGCGACCGGCTGGGCGCGCGTCGCTTTGGAGCGGCCGTCGCCGATCGGTCGCGACTGCACACCGTGCGCCGGCTGACGCTGGAGCTCGAGCACCTGGCATCGACGCGCGGCGAGCGGCGCACCGCAATCGTGTGGTGCGGGCGACGTCATTCGCACCGTGGCACACCCCGTCTTTTGCGATCGAAGCGCCGCCCACACACGACGGCCAGCTCGCGCGCAAACGCAGGTGGTCCGCCACCGTGCGACCGCGCGTCTGCCGCTCCGGTGAGCCCGGACATCGATTCCAAGAGAGCCGGCCTTGCGGCTCACGCGAGAGGAGACGCACAAAGATGACGGTGCGGAGCAACCCGAGACCGCTGCGCCTGGAGCTCGTTCTCCGGGCCGTGGTATGCCGGCAGCCAACGGATGAAGCGAGCCACCCCAGGCAGAGCTGCCTCGACGTGCGCCCGGCAAGGCGCAGCGAACGTAGGGCGCCACGTCGCATCGTGACCGTCCCGGTGCCAAGCACATTGCACGCCGCCGGAGTCCGACCGTATGCTCGGCCGGATGCGCCGGCCGCCGCCGGCGATCACCCGATGGAGCGCAGGCTCGATCCCGCTCGGCTTGGAGACCACTTCGACCGGCTCTACCGGGTCGCGTGGGCTCTATGCGGCTCGCGTGAGGATGCCGAGAATCTCGTCCAGGAGACCTACGCGCGTTTGCTCGCTCGGCCGCGCCTGCTCCGCAATGAGGATCGAGGGCGCCCGGGAGCCGGGCGCCCTCGGTCTATCGCGCTCGTCAGGGCACGAGGGGGCAGTTGACGACAAGCGCGGTCTTGACGAGCTTCAGTTCACCCGCCGTCTCCGCACGCTCGACCTGCGTGTACGACGTGAGAAGGCGCCTGTGCGCGGAGCCGGTCCAGGTGGCTTTCACGATCTCCCAGAGCGGCGGGTAATCTGTCGCGCCGGGCGCGATCGCATCCTCGGTGATGTTGTGCTGGCCGGCCACACCGTTGGTGACTGCGACGAGCGGCAGGACGGCGTTGCCGGGCGCGACCTTCACCGGGCCGAGGTCGTAGTAGTGGATCGTCTTGCCGGCCGAGAATCCAGCGACGCGCTTCTGACCGAAGCCGAGCACGGGGCAGTTGACGACGGTGCTCGTCGCTGCGACGGTCACCTCGCCCCGCCGCTTCGCGGCTTCGACGTCGGCGCGCGAGCGGAGCGGATGCGGAGAGACGCCCGGCTTGAAGGTGACCTTGTTCAGCTGCCAGAGCGGCGTGTAGTCGGGTCGACCGGGAACGGTGTCGACGATGTTGTGCTGCCCGCTGACGCCGTTGGTGACGGTCCAGATCGGGGCGAGCTTGTTGCCCGGCTTCAGCTTGATCGGACCGAAGTCGAAGTACCCGATCGTGCGGCCCCGATAGAAGCCGCTCGTCACCGGCTTCTTCGCGCCTGCTGCGTGAGCGCTGGCGTGTGCGGCCATGGCTGTACCGGCGAGAGCCGAAACGGCAATGGCGCTGATGGCCAAGACAATCATCTTTCGCATGCGTTCTCCTCTTCACTGCATTCGGAGCGCTCTCGGCCGCCGGGATCGGCAGCGTCGTGGGTCGCGGTCGTTTGCCAATCTCGTTTGTACGCGGGCCGGCTGAGCCGCTCCTGAGCGTGGCCTCAGCGGTCTTGCGCGACGCGCCGCGCAACGCATGCCTTGTTCGGAACGTACTCGAGGATGCGTCCGAGGTCGCGGAAGCCCGCGGCGGCGTAGACGCGTTCGGCCAGCGGCGTCGATTGCAGGCTCGCGGTCTCGCAGCCGCGCGCGCACGCATCGTGCAGCTGGATCGCCGTCAGCGCGGTTCCGAGGCTGCGTCGGCGGGCGTGCTCTAGGGTGCCGACGTTGTAGATTCCGCAGTCGCCGGCGTGGTCGAAAGACATCGCGGTGGCGACGGTCTCGCCGTCGAGCCGCGCGAGCAGGACGTGGTAGGCGGTGGGGTCGGCGGCAGCCAGGAAGCCCGGTGGCACGCCGGCGATTCGCAGATGCTCGGCCCAGTCGGGCGGTGCGAGGTCGATCTCCGGCCGAGGGAGGCGGATGTCCTCGAGCGGCATGCTCATCGCGCGCGTCGACGTGTCGATCCGGTAGCCGCACCGCTCGATGTCGTGTCGCATCGCTCCGTCAGCTTCGTGCACCCACGCTGCGAAGCGGTCAACGCCTACGGCTGCGTAGGCGGCCTCCATCGCGTCGAGCGCGTCCGCCCGCTCCTGGAACGAGAGATGGAGCTCGAGGAGTGCGTTGTTGTAGACGCTGCGCTCGGGCTCGTTCGGAAAGACGGCAGCAGCGACGCCGGCGTACCGCTGCAACGATGCGTCTTCGGCTCCGCGTGCGTACTCCTCCCAGGATGCGAGGAGCGTCGCCGAGCTGCGCTCGTAGAGGTCGCCGTCGCTGTGCTGGTTCACGCGGCTCGTCGGCAGCTGTGCTGAAGGAGCGCGTCGAGGATCGCGGTCAGTGCAGCCGGTTGCGCAGAATCGCGCAGGCGTCCCTCGGGAGTGAAGGCGTCCTGCGCGTGCGCAACGAGAAGTTCGCGGTCTTCGACGCGGGCGCCGATCCTCTGCAGGATCTTGCGCAGGTCGGCCTGTGCCCAGGCGGCGCCGAAGACGCCCTGGCTCGCGCCGATGACTGCGACCGGCTTTTCGCGCAGCGGGTTTGCCGCGAACGGCCGCGAGATCCAGTCGAGCACGTTCTTGAGCGCGCCCGGCACCGACGCGTTGTACTCGGGCGTCGCGAAGAGGATCGCATCCGCTTCCTCGATCTCTGCCTTGAGGAGCGCGACGCCGAGCGGCGCCCGATCGAGGTCCTCGTTGTATGCCGGGATGGTCTCCAGGCCGTTCCAGAAGACGAACTCGACGTCCGGGCCGCACTCGGCCGCGGCCGCGTCGAGCAGCGCGCTGTTGTACGACCTCCGTCGGAGACTGCCGCTGATCCCGAGCAGGCGAGTCACGGCTTCCTCGTCAGCTCGAGGTGTGCCGTGATCTCGATCCGCCAGCCGAGCGCGTCGCCGCCGTTCGGAAGCGGCATCTGCCAATCCATCCCCCAGCTTCGACGGTCGATCGTCGCCTCGAGCTCCAGGCCGAGGCGGGTGCCGCCGAACGGATCTTCCGTCGGCGGAAAGAACCTTCCGGTTGCGTTCACCGCCCGGGAGACGCCACGAACGCCGAGCTCGCCCGACACGATCGCGCCCCCGTCTTCAGCGAACTCGATGCGCGTGGAGCGGAAGGTGAGCAGAGGATGCGCGTCCGCTGCGAAGAAGTCGTCGCCGCGGACGACGTGCTCGCGGAACTCGGGCGGCTCGACGATCGAGACGGACTCGACGACGGCGCTCGCCTGGAGCTCGGCGCCGCCGTTGTCGATCACGAGGCGAGCGTCGATGTCGCCGAACGACGCGCGAAACGTCGAGACGCCGACGTGTCGGACGGCGAACTGCACCGTCGAGTGGGTCTTGTCGAGCTCGTAGGTTCCATCTGCTGTCTGAGCTGCCGTTGCCATCGCTGACTCCTTTCGCTGTCCGATCGTTCGCGGGTCAGGTATGCCGGGGCGCTCTGAGCGGTGCCTCAGCGCCGTCTGACCGAGCGCCCGCGCGAGCGGCCAACGTCTCGAGAACACGCAGGAGCTCGTACGTGATCCCCCGATCGCGGATCTCGTGGTGCCGGTCGAGGTCGGCAGGCCCGATGGGCACGGAGTGATAGGAGACGTCGCAGTCGAGCGCCGTGAATACGAGCTCGAGCGCGCGGCGAACGTTTCCTCCGCGTCCGGGCTGGGCGACGCTGAGGACGGCGAGCGGCTTGCGGTAGAGGGCGCCGCTCCCGACGGTCCAGTCGAGAGCGTTCTTGAACACGCCGGGAATGCCGAATGCATACTCGGGGACGGCGAGCAGGGCTGCGTCGGTGGTCTCGCAGGCTGCCCGGAACCGCCGCACGATGTCGGGCGGATCGGCTTCGAGGTCGGGGTCGAAGTGCGGCAGGCTTCGGACCGACTCGTCGATCGCGATCGGGATGCCGCGTCGTGCTGCCGCGCGAGAGGCGGCACGCAGGGCGGCGCTGTTGAGCGATTGCCGTCGCAGGCTTCCGGAGATCGCGACGATCACCTATGACCCATCGCTCTCGATCGTCGTGCCTGCCGGCGAGAGGACGTACCAATCCGCGCCGAAGGCGTGAGAGTCCTGGCCGGCGAGGGCCGCGCCGAGTACTGCTGCCGTGAGAAGCGCAGTTTTCATCGGTTCTCCTTCGGGTGGGCGGCGGGCCGTGGCCGGCCCGCCGCCGGGGTCGCGGTTTAGCGGGGTGGGAACTGCGAGTTGGGGGCTGGGTCGGCGAGGTTCGCCGTGGGCGCCTTGTCGGTGAAGCCGATCACGGCGCAGTTGATGTCGACGCCGACCGAGCCGTAGGGAGCGGGCTGGCCGGTTGCCGGGTTGACGCCGGTGAGCAGGTCGGGCCGGGTGGCGGCAAGGTTGAACACCTGCACTTCGTCGATCTGCCGTGTGTTCAGCCCTTGCTTGACGGCCTTGTCGGTCCAGAGGCCGAGCTGCGCGTCCCAGAGCGGGCTGTACGCCTGGGCGTGCCGCGGATCCTTCTCGGTGGGGAAGTCGCCGAACACGTTGAGCAGGTCGCCGCCGTTTCGGAGCGCGTCGATCAGCGCGGTGTTTCCGGCGCTGGCGTCCTCGGAGGCGTGGCCGTCCTTGGCGAGGTGGACGAAGCCCTGCGACTCCTTGTTGTCCGCGCCGGTCTGGCCGTTGATGAAGCCGAAGAGACGCTCGCGGGCGGAGCCGAGGAAGTCGTCGCCGCCGTTGTAGGCCGCGTTGTCGAGTGCCGGCACGTAGGTCGAGCGCTCGAGCACGGCGGTCAGCGGCTGGCCGGCGTCGGTCGAGATGTAGACGATCGGCTGACCGGCGTCGAAGCCCTTCACGAACAGCAGGTCGACCCACGACTCGGCGAACTGCCCGGGAGCCGAGGGGCCGGCGATATGGACGCCGAGGACGCGGTCACCGGTGTCCGTGTGGTGGACGACGTCGAACGGGCCCTCGCCGGTCGCGACGATCGGCGCGCTGTACACCGTCGGCGCGCCGGCGATACGGATGAACGGGCTGTAGCCGGGGCCGGCCACCGCGCCGGGCTGGAAGTTCGCCAGCGGGAAGCCCGTCGGACCAGGCTCGGCGATCCGGGTCGGGCTGAAGTCCGGCCCACCCTCGAAGTTCACGACCGCCTGCCCGAACCTGTTCTGATCCGGCGTCGGCGAGTCGAGCGTCACGGTCTGCACGGCCTCCGGATCGTTGATCGCGAGGTTGCTGAGCTTCGGGGCGTAGTTGACGCCGAGGTCGTGGGCGATCCCCTGGTCCGAGGCGTCGAGCAGCACGTACCAGACGGTCTCGCCGTTCGCCCGGCCCTTGTAGAGCGGCAGCCGCACCGACTCCTTGCTCAGGTCGACCTGGATGGCGCTCTCGACCGTCAGGTGGTCGCGGGGCAGCAGCCCGCTGATCGGTCCGAGGCCCTTCGCCGAGGCCGTTCCGTCCTTGGAGCCGGCGAGAGCCTGGCCCCCCATCGCGGCCGCCGCGGCGATCACGGTCAGCGCGGCGGCTGCGAGCAACCGTCGCTTCGAAAAGATCTTCAACGCGTCTCCTTTCGTCCGGCATGGCCGGGTAGTGAGGGCCGAGACGGTACGGCGAGGCGATCACGAGGAACTGAGCGCGGCCTGAGCGGAAGGGACGCCGCTGAGGCGCCGGCGGCAGGGAGCCTCAGCCGTCGTGTAACAAGTCGGTGGCGACGGAGACTCAACGGCTAATGGCGGCCCTCACGACAGCTTGCTCGTGTTCGCGTTCGCGACACCCGAGGCCGCGCGCGGCCGCGATTCCGGCCGGCCGGACGACACGAGCCGGATGGCTCACAGCCTGCCGGGAGGCGGGTGAGGCGGACGGCTGAGAAGCCGCAGCAACCGGTGATCCGCTTGTTCGGGTCGCTGTCGATCGAGGACGGCGGCCGCATCGTCGGGCCGGGCGACCTGGGCGGGAGCCGACCGAAGCAGGTGCTCGAGATCCTGCTCGCCGCGCGAGGTCATCGCGTGCCGACGGACCGCCTCGCCGACCTGCTCTGGGGCGACGCTCGCCCGAAGAACGTCGCCGGCTCGCTGCAGACGTTCGTCTCCGTGCTCCGTCGGCGCCTCTCCGCCGACGCCGATCGCGCGCGCGAGCTCGTGGTGACGGAACCGGAGGCATATCGCTTCGCCGCCGAGCTCATCGCGCTCGACCTCGACTGCTTCGACCACCTGCTCGAGCGATCGGCACGCGAACCGACCCACCGCGCCCGCGCAGCGCTCGAGCAGGCCCTCGACCTCGTACGCGGCGAGGTTCTGGAGGACGAGCCGTATGCGACCTGGGCGCTCGACCTGCGCGGCAGCTACCAGGGCCGAGTTCTCGGCGCCCGCCTGGACGCATCCGATGCCGCGCTCGCGGAGCTGGACTTTGCTGCTGCGCTCGGGCACGCCGAGGCGGCGGTTGCACTCGACGGCTTCAGCGAGCGCGCGCACCGCTCGCAGATGCTCACTCTCTATGCGCTCGGCCGCACACACGACGCGCTCGCGCGCTACCGCAGCTACCGCCGCCGGCTCAACGAGGAGCTCGGCCTCGAGCCAACGGCGGAAACACGCGCACTTGAGGCCGCAGTCATCCGTCAGGAGGATGTCCGCTCGCTTCTGCCGCGCCCGGTCCACCGCGAGCACGCGGACGCGGGCGGCCACCCCGTCCGCCTCGTCGGGCGCCGCGCCGAGCTCGATACCGTCGTGGACGCCGTCGGGCGCGGAGTCGATGACGGCGTCACGCTGATCCAGATCGAAGGCACGACCGGGCTTGGCAAGACACGACTGCTCGACGAGCTCCACGCACAGCTCGGCGGCGTCCGGATCGGCCGCGCCACCTGTTCGCAACTCGAGCGGAATCTCCCCTTCGTGCCGCTCGCGGGCGCGCTTCGCGAGGCACTCGCCGGCATCGACCTCGACGCCGAACGGCTACCCGCCCTCCAGCAGATCCTGCCCGAGCTCGCGCTCGGCGCGCCGAAGCCGGCCGTCGACGAGATCGAGGTGCTTGAGGCGCTCGTGGCGGTCCTCGCCGAGCACGCCCCCGTCGTCCTGCTGCTCGACGATCTTCACCTCGCCGACCATCGAACGCTCGCGGCGCTCGGCTACCTGCGACGACGCGCAGCCTTCCCCGGAGCAATCGTGACGGCCGCCCGGTCCATGGGCGCGGCGCCGGGTCGACCGCCCCACCGACTGGACGCGGATGCGCGCCTCCAGCTGGAGCCGCTCTCACGCGACGACCTCGCGGTGGCGGGAATCGCGGAGCTGTACGAATCAACCGGCGGCGACCCGCGGCTGGTCGCGGAGGCACTCGCAAACGGGCACGCCGCACGTCCATCGGAGACGCTGACCGAAGCGCTGCTCGCCCAGTGCCGCGTCGAGGGCGACTGGGCGTACCGCGTCCTGATCGCCGCCTCGGTGCTCGAGCAGCCATTCGAGCCCGAACCCCTCGCCGACCTCCTCGGCGTCGAAGCGGCCGAGCTCGTCGAGGAGCTGGAGCGCCTCTGCGAACGGCGCATCCTCCGCATCGAAGGAATCCGCTTCCGCTTCCGCTACGACCTCGTCCGCCAGGTCCTGCTCGAGAGCATCTCCCCGGCACGGCAGCGCCTGTTGCGTGAACGGATCGACAAGCGCGCCCCCGCAGCGGATGAACCCGTCAACTACGCGCTCGGCTCGGCGGGTGGTTGACGCGATGAACGCCGAGCGCTCCATCATGTCCGACACGGTATTCGAGCACGCGAGCGAACCCGCCTACGTCATGGATCCCCAGCACAGCCGGATCCTCGCGGCCAACGACGCCGGCTGCGAGCTCCTCGGCTACACCCGCGACGAGCTGCTCGAGACGCCGATCTCTCGCATTCACCCCTCCGAGCTGGCAGAGCTGAGCGAACTGCTCGCGCGCGTTCTCCGGAACGGCCGCGCGTCCACCATCAAACTCACCTGCAGAACCAAGAACGGCACGTTCCTTCCGACCGAAATTTCACTGCACAAGCTCGAGATCGACGGTGAAACGCGCATCCTCGGGCTCGTCCAAGACCGAAGCGAACACCGGCAACCTGCTCCTCGCTAACCGTGCGCTGAAGCTCAGCCGGCAGACAGCCCGCACTAAGCGGTCGCCGCGACACTCGCTTCCACCATCGCTGCCGAGAAAGCGAGCTCACCGTGACTGCAACAACCACCGCACAGAGGCAAACACGCGGACGCGTGCGTGTCGAGCAAGGAGCGAAGCGGATCCGTGCGTACCTCGGCGGCGAGCTGGTCGCCGACACCACGCGGCCGCTGCTCGTCTGGGAGAAGCCCTACTACCCCACCTACTATTTCCCCGCCGCTGACGTCCGCACCGAGCTCCTTACTCCCGACGGTGGCCTTGCGCACTCGCCAAGTCGCGGCGATGCCAAGACCTACAGCATCCAGGCGGGCAGCGGCCAGCGACGCGCCGGGGCCGCTCTGCACTACGAGCAGTCACCGTTCGACGAGCTGCGCGACACGATCAGGCTCGACTGGAACGCGCTCGACTCCTGGTTCGAAGAGGAAGAAGAAGTCTTCACCCACGCCCGCGACCCGTACACGCGCATCGACATCCTCCCCAGCTCGCGCCGCGTCCGGATCGACATCGACGGTGTCACGATCGCCGAGTCGACCAAGCCCCGCCTCCTCTTCGAGACGGGCCTTCCCGCCCGTTACTACCTCCCGAAGACCGACGTCCGCATGGACCTGCTTGCACCGACCGAGACAACCAGCAACTGCCCCTACAAAGGCGAGGCCGAATACTGGTCTGCGACCATCGGCGAGACCGTCCACCCCGACATCGCCTGGTCGTACCGAACGCCGCTGCCGGAGAGCCAGAAGATCACCGGCCTCGTCTGCTTCTACCCCGAGCGAGTCGACATCTACGTCGACGGGCAGCTCGTGCAATGAGCCGCGACGCCGTGGCGATCGTCTGGCACGACGGGCCGCGCGCGCCGCTACGGCACCTGTTCGACCTGGCTGACGACTCGGCCGAGCAGATCGACAGCTACATCGAGCGCGGGCGCGTCCTGGTCGCAGTCGAGGACATGAGCGAGATCATCGGCCACGCGCAACTGCTACCGACGGATCGGGGCGACACGATCGAGCTCAAGAGCATCGCGGTCGTCCCTGACTTCCAGCGGCGCGGGATCGGTCGGGCTCTCGTCAACCGCGTGCTGGCGATCTGTCGCAGCGAAGGCGGACGAGCCGTGACCGTCACCACTGCCACGGCCGACATCGACAACATCCGCTTCTATCAACGCTGCGGCTTCCGCGCGACCTCGATCGAGCGGGACGCATTCACCGAGGCCAAGGGCTATCCACCCGGCCTCGAGGCGGACGGGATCCCCGTCCGCGACAGCATCACCTTCACGCTCGCCTTCGGCGCGAACGACGCAGGGGACTGAGCGCGCTCAGCGGACGAACAGGAATCGCTCAGCTGCGTCCGCGAACATCGAAGGCTCCACCATCCCCGAAGGGAAGCGTTCATGGTCACCAAAGGAATCATCGTTCGCCTGAAAGCCAAGAGCGGTCAGGAAGAGACCGTTGCCGGATTCCTTCGCGACGCGATACCGCTCGTCCAGCAGCAACCGCAGACGATCGCCTGGTTCGCAGTCCGGATCGACACCTCCTCGTTCGCGATCGTCGACGTGTTCCCAGACGAAGCAGGACGGCTCGCGCACCTCGACGGAGCCGTCGCAGCCGCACTCGAAGAGAAGGGCCTCGAGCTGCTCGCCGAGCCGCCGCTGATCGAAACCATCGATGTCATCGCCGCCAAGCTCCGCTGACGATGACCGCCACGATGATCTTCAAGCCACGACGCCAACTCGCGCGACGAGTAACGGGCGAACTCGAGGTCACGCTCTACTGGGACGCCAACGACAACAGCACCATCATCGAGATCTGGCACCCAGCCTCACACGGGACGCTGCTGCGCTTCGTCGTCCCCGGCGAGGACGCACTCGACGCCTTCTACCACCCGTTCGCGCATCTGCGAACCGCGACCGCAGCATGAACGAACCCATCCCAGTCCAGGGCCTCTTCGAGACCCACCTCGCCGTCAGCGACCTCGACCGCTCGATTGCCTTCTACCGCGATGTCGTCGGCCTGCCGCTCGCGCTCAACATGCCCGAGCGCGGCGCCGCGTTCCTCTGGATCGGCGAAGCCGGCGGGGCAATGCTCGGCCTCTGGACAATCGGATCGGCCCCAATCGGCCTGACCCTCCACGTCGCATTCACGACATCGCTCGAGAACGTCCTCGGCGCAAGCGACCGCCTCAAAGCGCTCGGAGTGACACCACTCTCGTTCTACGCCACTGAGACCAACGAGCCCAGCGTCATCGGCTGGATGCCCGCCGCAGCGGTTTACTTCCGCGACCCCGACGGGCACCTACTCGAGTACCTCGCGATGCTTTTCGATCAGCCCGACCCGGAACGCCGCGTCACGACCTGGTCTGATTGGAACGCCAACCGGACGCCCCGGAATGCGACCTCTGTCGTCGAGCGGATTCGCGACGCGCTTCCAGACGAAGCGGCCGCCTTGGAGGCGCTCCAACGCCGGTCGTCGGATGTGTGGGAGGAGTACCGTGCCCAGCTAGCCGCCAATCCGGATGCGATCGAGCCGCCACATCAGGCGATCGCAGAAGGGCGGGTACGCGTGGCCGTCGACGCATCACAGCGGCGACTGGGCTTCTCGGTTGTGCAACCGGTGGAGGCCGGCCGATGCGAGCTGGACGATCTGTTCGTCGAGCCGGAATCGATGCGCCTCGGAGTTGGCCGATTGCTCGTCGACGATGTCGCGTCGCGGGCAGCCGCCGCGGGTGCGGCCTATGTGGATGTGATCGCGAAACCGAACGCGCTCGGTTTCTACGAGCGGGTCGGCTTCGAGACCACCGGTGATGTGCCGACTCGGTTCGGACGCGGTGTCAGGATGAGCCTCGGTCTGTCGCGTACGTCGCGCGCTTCTTGGCTTGACTCCCGCCCTCGGCTGCTCAAAGAGCGTCCAGAGCGCGCGTCAATCGGGTCGCACCAGGGTCGCATGGTGACGTAAGACGCGGCGACGAGCGGAGACCGGCGAAGGGCGCGAAGGAGCATCGTTGAGCCGAGTCCCGCATGGATCGTCCGCCTCCTCACGTTCATGGCAAGGAGGGGGGTCGACTAGGGCTTGCGGTCGCCCTACCTTTCGCCACCGGCGAGGCCACCCTGCCCCGTCGAGCCCTGCGGGCCTTCCGGCTCGCAGGGCTCGAGGTCGCCGGTGCTGCGGCGAACTCGCGCTCGATGTCGTCGACGAGCTGTTCGTGCAGGTCGACGAGCCCGCGCAGGAAGTCGATCACGAGCCGCAGATATTTCTCCCGGTGGGGCAGGTCCGTCGCCCTGCGTTCAGAGTCGTCGAGGCGCTCGCGGAGGTCGGCGATGTCGTCACGCAGCGTGGCCATGCTCTCGCGCGTGACTTCCTCGCCGACGAGGTCGCAGATCAGCAGGCGCAGGAGCGCATCGCTCTTGACCGGCGTCACCGCAACGGGCGTACGGGCGTAGTCGCTGAGCGCCTCGAGCCCCTTCTCGGTGAGGGAGTAGACGGTGCGCTCGCGCGTCTTACCGGGTTCCGTGCGCGCCCCGAGGTAGCCGAGTTTGGCGAGCCGTTTCGGCTCGACGTAGTACTGGCTCTCACCGGCCCAGTCGAGGATGCGGCCGTCCTTCGCCATCCGCAGCAGGTCGTGGGCGCCGGCGCCGGCGCGGCCGACGAGGCCGAGGATCTCGTAGGAGAAGAGCGTCAGCTCCTGGTTGACTAAGCTACGGGACATAGATTATAACTACGGATCGTAGTCTAGCGGAAAGGAGCGGCGATGAGCCATGCGACCGTGAGCTCGGGCAGCGCGACTCGTTGGGGGCCGCTCTGGGGCGCCCGCCCCGCTGACTGGGCGCTCAGCGAGGATCAGCAGCTTCCGACCTACGAGGCGGCGCTGGAGCGAACCGGGCTCGAGCGGGGCTGGCGCGTGCTCGATGTCGGCTGTGGCGTCGGTGCCTTCCTGCGCTTGGTCGGCGAGCGGGGCGCCGTGTCGAGCGGGATCGACGCCTCCGAGGCGCTCGACGCGTTCGCGCGCACGCGCCTGCCGGACGCCGACCTGCGTGTCGGCGAGATGGAGGAGCTGCCCTGGGCAGACGACACGTTCGACCTCGTGACCGGCTTCAACTCGTTCTTCTTCGCCAACGACATGGTCGCCGCACTGCGCGAGGCCGGCCGGGAGGCCGGCCGGGTGGCAAAACCGGGCGGGCCGGTCGTGATCCAGGTCTGGGGCGCGCACGAGCGCTGCGAGCTCGAAGCGATGAAGCAGATCGCGCGGGCGTTCCTGCCGCCGCGGCCGGCGGACGCGCCACCGGACCCGGACCTCTCCCAGCCGGGCGCGCTCAAAGGCCTTGCCACCCAGGCCGGCCTGACAGCGGAGAGCGAGTTCGACGCGACCTGGGCCCTCGAATACCCCGACGCGGACACGCTCGCCCGTGCCCTCGTCGCCGTCGCCGGGCTCGCCACGCTCGCCGGACCCGAGCGCGAGTACGAGCTGAAGACGGCGATCGTCGACGGGCTCGCACCGTTCCGGCGCGCCGACGGCAGCTACCGGCTCTCGAACGAGTACCACTACCTGATCGCGCGCGCGTGAGCCTCTTCGCCGTCACCCGTGAAGCGGGACCCGCCTGGGCGGCCGGCGGCATCTTCGACCAGCCGGCCGTCAACGACCATGCGGCGTTCATGAACGCGCTCGCAGACGAGGGCGTCGTCCTCTTCGGCGGGCCGCTCGCCGGAACGGAGAGCGGGCGCGTCCGCGTGCTGCTGATCGTGAATGCTGAAAGCGAAGCCGAGATCCACAACCGCCTCGCCGACGACCCCTGGACGCTCGCCGACCAACTCGGCATCGTGAACATCGAGCCGTGGAAGATCCTCGTCGGCACAGAACGGCTGCCCTCCCCGCACGACACGCAACCCACCGTCGCGTCTCGCGATCACGTCATCGGCTCGCGATCCCCTCGCGTATAAGGGCGCGCCACGTCTCCCCGCGGACGTCGAGTCGCCTGACTCACGAGGAAGGTCTTGGCGAGCCCGCCTCGCGGGCGCCGGCGGGGACGTGCGGTTCGCAACGGCTCTGAGCCTCGTCGCCGCCATCAGCCGGCGAGCGAAGCTGAACAGCCGACGAGGGCGCCGCAGACGAGGCAGGCGACGATGCTTGCGGAGCGAGCAAACGGATTCCGTGTTTCGGGGATCACTGCACGGCGGTCTGCTGGTTCTGCATGGTCTCTTGGGCGGCTTGTTTCTCGATCTCTCTGAGCGCGTGGCGCGGGTAGGAGCTCCACAAGCCCCATTTGCCGATCGTGTGGTTGAGGGCGCTGCCGAGCCGGCCTTTCGGGCCGCGCCGGAACCCGCGTTGGAGCAGCAGCTCCACCGAGCTGCCGTCGGCCCGTGGCATGGCGCGGATCTCCCAGGTGCTGCCCGGCTCGAAGACGTTGGAGTCGATCACCGTTTGCGTGACCGCTCCGGGTTGCGACCACTCGTAGCGGCTTCGTTCCCAGAACAGGCCGACGATCCAGGTGCCCTCCGTGACCTCGGCGAAGTTCTCGCCACGAGCGTGAACCTCGAGGGAGCGCAGCTTGACGTTTGGCCAGACAACGGCGCGGCGTTCCGAGAAGTCGCGGGCAGCGTCGAGTACGGCTCGAGGCGACGCTGATGTCTCTGCTGTTGCGCGGATGGTGAGCATCCGCGCAGTGAATCGCGACCGTGGCCGCGTTGCATCGGTCGTTCAGCCGATCTTGCTCGGTGCCGGCTCAGCCGGGTTCGAAGCTGCCGACGAGCCCGTGCCTGGTCGCGAACAGCGTCGCGCCGGCACGGTGAGGAGACGTCGAGCTTCGCATAGATGTGCTCGATGTGGGTCGCGACCGTCCGCGGCGTCACGACAAGGCGTCGCGCGATCTCCCTGTTCGGATGTCCACGGGCGAGCAGCCCGAGCACCTCGACCTCCCGGGCGGTGAGCCGGGCCGGCCATTCGCGGCGGGCCGGGGCGCGATGGCCGGCAGCCCTGAGCACGGCGTCGACAGCCTCGCCGTCCAGGCGCCCGGCCTTCGCCTCGTTGCGCAGCTCGGCGACCGCGGTCGCCGCCGGCGGCGCGCTCCGGTGTGCACGGGGCTCGGTCATCGCGTGGTAGACGTCGGCCGCGGCGAGCACGCGGTCGGCCGGCGAGAGGTCCGGGGCGGCGAGCCCCGACGGATAAGCGGAGCCGTCGAGGCGCTCGCGATTGCGAGCCGCGAGCCTGCGGACGCGGGCGAGCGCGGGTAGCCCCGCGAGCATGCGGTCGGTGAGGTAGGGATGCAACCGAACGCGCTCGAGCTCGGCTTGGGTCAACGGCGCGGGCTTCTCCCAGATCGCGTTCGAGATTCCGAGGCGCCCGAGGTCGTGCACGAAGCCGGCGCGGCGAAGCGCTACGACGTCCTCGGGTGGCATCGCCGACTCACGAGCCGCCCTCGGCAGCGAGGTTCGCGACTCCACGCGAATGTCCGGCCATGTACGGCGACTTCATGTCGACGAGGTCGGCCATCGCCTCGAGCACGCCGTCGAGGCCATCGTCGCGGACCACGCGGGCGAGGCCCGGCTCGGCGCCGATCACGGCGTCCCAGCTCGACGCGCTATCGAGGCCGGCGAGCACGTCGTCGGCGTTGTCGCGAAAGACGGCGACGAGCTCGGGATCGAGATGCCCACCGGCACGCTCCGCAGCGACACGCCGGGCAGCCTCGGCGCCACCGCCCCGGTGGTGGACCTCGACCACGTCCGCGAGCGTCACGATCCGCACCGCAAGCGGGATCCGATCCCCCCGCACACCGTCGGGGACTCGCTTGCCGTCCCACCGCTCGTACGACTGGCCGAGCGCATCCGTCAACACACGCGGCAGCCCGAGCCGCGCGGCGAAGTCCGCCTGCAGCCGTCCGTGGGTGTGCAGGAACGTGCTGACCTCCTTGAGACCCCGGGCCGGAAACGCCGCCACGCGCCGCGCCCGCGCCAGACCCGCCTCGCCGGCACCGAGCTTGCGCAACACGATCAGCAGATACGCGAACGACTCGAGGTCGGCCTCGTAGACCTTGGCCTTGAAGTCGATGTCGTCTCTGAACCACCTGGCCTGCTCGTGCGCGTCGGCGTGGCAATACACGTCGTCGAGCAGCCCGATGTAGTACGTCGCTGTCCGCTCGTCCTCGTCGAGACAGAGAAGATCGGCAAGACGCAGGCCGATCGCCGTCTTGCGAATGCAGTGCTCCATCGGCTGCCCGCGCCCGAGATCGGTCGCAAGCGAAAGCGACGCGACCAGCTCCGCGAGCCTGACCCCGCCTCCGCTTCCTGCCGGCTCGAGCACGGGCCTAGCCTACGGCCACCGACGGAGCGGCTCACCCTGTCGGATGGCGCAGCGACTGCGAAGCGGCGCTTCAGGTCTGGCAGTGGACGCGCACGCCGCGGGCGTCCGTCAGCCGATCTGGTCCTCGAGCGCCTGCCGCACCTTCGAGCGTGCGCGGTGGAGGAGGACGCGCTGGTTCGCCTCGCTGAGCTCGAGCAGCTGGCAGACATCGCCCGCCTCCCAGCCCTCGATGTCACGGAGGACGATGACCTGGCGCTGCTTGGACGGCAGCTGTTCGATTGCAGCCTTCAGCGTGTTGAGCGTCTCGCGCCCGTGGAGATGCTCTTCCGGCAGCTCGTCCCAGCGGGCTGGCGGGCTCGCCCAGTGTCCCGGCCAGCGTGCGTGCTGCTGGTCGAAGAAGCGGCTGGGGTCGACTGAGGGCTCGTCCGCGTCGGCGTCGCCCGACGGCAGCGCCGAGAGCGGCACGGTTCGGCTCTCGCGCTCCGCCCTGCTTTTCGCGGTGTTCGCGAGGATGCGGAAGATCCAGGTCTTCAGGGAGGAGCGCTCCTCGAAGTTGTGGATGCCGCGAATGACCGCGAGCCACGTCTCCTGGACGACCTCATCCGCGACGGCCGCGGTGCGTACATACGACAGGGCGAGCCGCCGCAGCGATGCGTGGTGGCGCGCGACGAGGCTCTCAAAGGCTGCCTCGTCGCCGCGTCGAAGGGCCGCGCAGAGGTCGCGCTCGCTCAGTTCCAGGACGCTCATTCGCAGACCGGCTCGACGCGGATCAGCTCGAGTCCCAGCGAGCGGACGCGCTCGAGCACGCCGAAGAGGTGGGACTGGTCGGTAATCGCGCCGACGAGCGCGGTCGCGCCCTCCTCGGGCTCGAGGGCCATGCCTGTAAAGGCGGACCCGAACCGGTCGGTTAGCCGTCCCTTGACGACGATGCGGTAGTTGCTGCGGCCGGCGGGTTCCATGGGTGCAGGTTGTCGCGCCCGCGGCGCCCGCACATCACCCGGCGACGATGTTCACCCGGGTGAATTCGCGCGCCAGCCGCGGAAAGCGTCCACGAGGTCGGCCCACACCTCGGGAGAGAGGTCGTCGACCCGCAGCCGCCCGGTCAGGGCGATCGTCGTACGCATCTGATCGAGGTAGTTGGCGCAGCCCGTGCAGATCGTGAGGTGCTCTTCGAAGCGCACGCGGTCGCAGAGCGCGAGGGCGCCCTCGATGTAGTCGCTGACGAGCTCGACGAGCTCCGCGCAGGTGAGGTCCTGAGCGTTTGCCACCTGTTCCAGAGTCGCGTGTGGCGCGGACGTTACAGCTGCAGGGCGGGGATTGCCGCCAACGCCTCGTCGTCGCTCTCGGTTCGGGAGTGGAGCGCGCCGTCGACACGGGTGGCGAAGCCGGGCACGACGAACGCGACCGCGAGCCCGATCGCGAGCCAGCCGGCGACGACGTACGGGAAGATCTCGAACGGGTAGGGCGGCACCGGCCACACGTTCTTGTAGAGCGTGTAGATGGCGAAGCCGATCCCGCCGACCGGGAACACGATCTCCCAGAGGCGGACGCGCCGCTGCCCGCCGAGAAAGAGATAACGGAGCGCGCCGATGTTTGTGACGACGTACATCACGAGCAGGCTCAGGATGCCCATCGTCGCGAGGTAGAAGAAGACGTTGATCGCGGGTGTCCCGGCGATCGCGAAGCCGGCGATGGCGCAGAGGGAGAGCGTCAGTTCTGCGGCGAGCGCGACGGCGGGGGTGCCGGTGGAGTCGGCGACGCCGGCGAGGTCGCGGCTGAGGATGCCGTCGCGGCCGAGCGCAAAGAGCATGCGCGTGCCGACGGAGGCGCAACCAAGTCCCGCACCAAGTGCACTGAGGATCGCGACGAGGTCGAGCACGTCCGCCATCGCCGAGCCGACGTACGAGTGCGCGAGATCGCCCAGCGGTGCGGCGGAATGGCTGAACGCGTGCACGCCGGCGGCGTCGGTGCCGAAGCCAAGCGTCTGCGCCGTCATGCAGACGATGTAGAAGACGCTGCCGAAGGCGATCGCCGCCACGAGCGAACGCGGGATCGTGTGCCGCGGCTCGAGCGACTCCTCGCCGAATGAGCCCGCGGCCTCGAACCCTGCGAAGGAGAGAAAGCCGGCGCTGGCGGCGAAGACGATCGTCGAGAGCCCCACCCCGGACGGGATGTGCAGGAAGGCGCTCGTGTAGCCGAGCCCGCGCGGAGCGCCGCCGGTGGCGAGCTTGACGAAGATGACGGCCACGAGCGCGAGGATCAGCACGACCGCCACGACTTCGACGGCGAGAAGGGAGCGCGTCGTCGTGCGGGCACCTCGCGAGGCGAGGACGCCGATCAGCGCCCAGCCCGCGAGCGCGAACGGCCACCACGGCGGCGACGAGGCAATACCGGTGCTGCGGACGAACGCCTGCCCGAAGATCGCGATGCCCATGATCGAGACGGGCGGAAAGACGATGTAGGTGCCGAGCAGCGCCCAGCCGCTGAAGAAGCCTGCGCGCGGGCCGAGGCTGAGGCCGGTGAAGGCGTAGACCGACCCCGCGTGGCTGAAGTGGCTCGAGAGCCGCACGAACCCGTAAGCGACGAAGGCGACGCCGACCGCGGCGAAGGCGTAGGCGAGCGGCGCCGCGCGCCCTATCAGCCCGGAGGCCTGCACACCCGTCAGGGACATCGCGAGGGTCGGCGCCATTACGCCCACCGACAGGGAGATCGTGCCGAGAAAGCCGATCTGCCGTCGAAGGGCGCCGCGCCCTAGAGTTGCCCTTCCAGTGCCCGCCACCGCCCCCGACGGTACTTCGACCGCCTTGCGGCTTCAAGGGAAGCGTGCTCTCGTTACCGGCGGGGCGCGCGGGATCGGCCGTGCGACGGTCGAGCGCTTGCTGGCCGAGGGGGCCCAAGTTGCGTCGCTGGACCTGGAAGCCGAGGCCGTGGAGGGCGCGCTCGCGCTTCGCGCCGACGTCGCGGACGAGTGGGCGGTCGAGCGTGCATTCGCGGAAGCCCGGAGCGCGTTCGGGGGCCTCGACGTGGTGATTCCGAACGCCGCGGCGCAGCTGGTGGGCGAGGACGACCGCGCCGACCGGCTCGACCGCGCCGTCTGGCAGCGGACGCTGGACGTCAATCTCACCGGCGCGTTCCTGACCGCTAAGCACGGGATCCGTGCGCTGCTTGCAGGCGAGGGCGGCGCCGTCGTCTTCACCGCTTCGCCGGCCGGGGTCTACGGGATCGCGCCGGGACTCGACGCCTACTCGGCGAGCAAGGCCGGCGTATACGGGCTCGTCCGCGTGCTCGCCGCCGATTACGCTGCCGAGGGGATTCGCGTCAACGGCGTCTTCCCCGGGCTGACCGCGACGCCGATGAATGAGCGGTGGCTGGACGATGCTCAACAGGTGGTTGAGGCGAAGCGGCGTGTTCCGCTCGGCCGGATCGGGCGGCCGGACGAGGTTGCGGCGGTGATCGCGTTCCTCGCCTCCGACGAGGCGTCGTATGTCACTGGCGCCGTCTGGGCCGTGGACGGCGGGCTGACTGCGGTGTAACGCTCCGGCCGCGCGGGCGACTGGACGATATGACTGTCGCCGAACTCATCTCGCAGGACGAGGGAGAGCAGACGGCTGTGGTGGAGTGGCGCTTCTCGCAGCTTACGAAGAGCGGTTACGGCCCCGAAGACGCGATCGTGCTTGCCACCCACACGGACGTCGACCTACACCACGCCTCCGACCTCGTCGCACGCGGCTGCCCGCCGCCGTTAGCGCTGCGGATCCTGCTCTAGCAGCCCCAGCTCGCGCCCACGCGCCACCGCCTGCTCGCGGCTCGACGCGTCGAGCTTGCGGTAGATCGACCGCGAGTGCGTCTTGACCGTGTTCAGAGAGAGGTAGAGAGCCGACGCGATCTCGCGCAGCGACGCCTCGCCCGGGAGCAGCCGCAGAACGGCGAGCTCGCGGTCGGAGAGGTCGCCGGCGAGCTTGCGCCGCGGCCCTCGTGCACGGCCACGGAGGCGGAGCTCCGCCTGCTCGATCAGCTCCGGCAGCCTGCCGGCGTCCTCGCAGTCGGCGAGGACGACCCGCGCCTCGCGTAGCGTCGCCGGATCGCGCCGGGCCTCTCCGAGCCCGATCAGCGCTGCGGCGATCTCGATTGGCGCCGCTCCGCGCCGGGCGAGCGCCACTGCCTGCTCGAGCGCTGCCGCATCCTCACTCAACCGCCCTTGTGCGAGCAGCGCCATCGCCGTCACGAAGTGCTCGGACGCCGGCGGCCCGGCCGCGCGTTCCAGGGCCTCGTGGGCCGCCACGCCTGCCCCTTCGGGGTCGGACGCGTCGAGCCGGGTGAGACCGAGGTAGCCGAGAGCATAGATCCGCGCGAGCTCGTTGCTCCCCGAGTCTGCGAGCCGCACCGCCTCGAGGAGCGAGGCCTCGGCTTCCTCCAGCTCGCCGCGGTAATAGAGAGCGATTCCGAGGATGCAATGGGCGACTGGCAGGCCGAGCGGGCTCGCCACCGGAGCGTTGACGAGCGCCTCCCGAGCGATCTTCTCAGCGTGGGCGAGCTTGCCGAGCTTGAAGCAGAGGACCGCGTGAAGGACGACGCCTTCCGGCACGGTCGCGGCGTCAAGCAGCCATCGCTCGGCCTCGCGCGGACGACCTCGGTCCATCAGCACCCAGGCGCGGGCGAGGCAGAGGTCGGGCGTCGCGCGCACGAGCGTCTCAGGCAGATCGTCCAGCCAACGATCGACGGTCGCGAGCTCGCCGCGGTTGAACGGCACGCGCCACATCTCCGCCACGAGCCTGGCGGCGCCCTCCTCGTCTCCGGCGGCGAGGGCGTGACGGATCGCCTCGTCCACGGCGCCGTTCGATCCCAGCCATTCAGCCGCCCGACGGTGAAGTCCGCGCGCGGACTCGGGCTGCAGCCGTGCGAGCTCGTGACGCAGCAGGTCCGCGAACAGGTGGTGATAGCGGTACCACTCGCGCCTGTCGTCGAGCGCGACGAGGAACAGGTTCGCGCGCTCGATCGCGAGCAGCCGCTCGGCCGCGTCGCTCGACTCGAGCACGTAGTCGCAGAGCTGGCCCGAAACGCGCTCCAGGATCGACGTGCGAAGAAGAAATTCGCGCGTTTTCGGATCGAGCCCGTCCAGCACTTCGCCGCCGAGGTAGTCGACGATGTGGCGGTCGTCGCCCGCGAACGCCTCGATGAAGCCGCTCGGGTCGTCGCGTCCGGAGAGTGAGAGCGCAGCGAGGTACAACCCGGCCGGCCAGCCCTCCGTCCGCTGCACCAGCCGGCCGACGTCGGCCTCGTCGAGTGTGTCGCCGAGTGCGGCGCACAGAAGCTCTTCCGCCTCCGCGGCGTCGAAGCGCAGCTCGGGCGCGCGGAACTCGAGCATCTCGCCACGGGCGCGCAGGCGGGGGAGCGGCAGTGGCGGGTCGATCCGGGTCGCGATCGCGAGCTCGAGCGTCGTCGGCAGCCGCTCGACGAGGAAGGTCAGGCCCTCGTGCACCTCGGGGCTCTGGATGAGGTGGTAGTCCTCGAGTGCGAGCACGAGTGGTCGGTCGAGGGCGGCGAGCTCGTTGATCAGCGGCGGCAGGACGACCTCGATCGGATTCGTGCCGCTGACACCGAGGGCGGCGAGCGAAGCCGAGCCGACCGTCGGCTCGAGCGTCCGCAGCGCCTCGATCGCATATCCCCAGAAGCGCACGGCGTCGTTGTCGCCGCGGTCGAGTGTGAGCCAGGCGAACGGCCGCTGCTCGCGCGAGTCGGCCGCCCATTCCGCGAGCAGGGTCGTCTTGCCCCAGCCGGCCGGCGCACTGACGAGCGTCAGCCGGCGCGGCTCGTCGGAAACGAGCCGCTTGACCAGAGCCCGTCGGGTCACGCGGCGCCGAGCCCCCGTGGGCGGGTTGAGCTTCGTCCCGAGCGGGACGAACGGGATGGCGGTCGTTGTCACGGGAGCTGTAACGCCACGGGGAGCCGGGAGTCGGAACTGCCATGAAAGCTATCGCTGTTCATCCAGGCAAGCCCGACTCGATTCACCTCCGGGAGATCCCGGAGCCGTCCGTCTCGAGCGTCCCCGACGGACGCGGCGTCAAGGTCGAGGTGCTGCGCGTCGGCGTCGACGGCACCGACAAAGAGATCAATGCCGCCGAGTACGGAGCCGCGCCTCCCGGCGACGACTACCTCGTCACTGGCCACGAGAGCTTCGGCCGGGTCGTCGAGGTCGGCCCGAACGTCCCCACGACGATCCGGCCCGGCACCTACGTCGTCGCTTCCGTGCGCCGGCCCGGCTCGTCCGTCTACGGGAAGATTGGTCTCCAGGACTTCACCACCGACGACGTCTACTACGAGCGTGGGATCAATCTCCTGCACGGTTACCTGACCGAGTACTACGTCGAAGACTTCCAGTACGTTTTTCCGCTTCCCGCGAACCTCGCCGAGGTCGGCGTGCTGCTCGAGCCGACCACCGTCGCCGAGAAGGGCGTCAACCACGCCTACGAGATCCAGCGGCGCCTGAAGGTTTGGGAGCCGAAGAGCGCGTGCGTGCTCGGCTCCGGCACCGTCGGCCTGCTGACGGCGCTCGTCGCGCGTCTGCGCGGGCTCGAGCTGACCGTCTACTCGCTGCCCCAGAAGCCGTATCGGAACGCGGAGATCGTCGAGCAGCTCGGCGGCGTCTACGTCTCCTCGCAGGACAAGACGCTCGCGCAGGCGAGCGAGGAGCGCGGCCCGTTCGACCTGATCTTCGACGCGACCGGCTTCAGCCCAATCGTCTGGGAGGCGGCTGAGGTGCTCGGCAAGAACGGCGTGCTCGTGCTCGCCTCGATCACCGGCGGTGATCGCAAGGCGGAGATCAACTCGGACAAGATCAACCAGAGCTTCGTGCTCGGCAACAAGGTGATGGTCGGCACCGTCAACGCCGCACCGGCGGACTTCCGCTCCGGCGTCGACGATCTGATCAAGGCCGAGGCGGTCTATCCCGGCTGGCTCGCGCAACTGCTGACGACGCCGATCGCCGGACTCGAGAACTACGACGAGATGATCCGCGAGCTCACCGAGAACCGCGAGGCGATCAAGGTCTACGTGGAGGTGGCTGGTAATGGCCGTCGCGGCAGCTGATGCCCCTTCGTTCGGGCCCGCGGCGGAGCCGCGCGGCTCGCAGCCGATTGCCGGCTACGGGCTCTTGGCCGACTGCAACACGGCGGCGCTCGTCGCGAGAGACGGGTCGATCGACTGGCTTTGCCTGCCTCGCTACGACAGTCCCTCCGTCTTCGGACGGATTCTCGACCCGGCCGCGGGGCACTGGTCGATCCGGCCTGCCGGCGCGTTCACGAGCGAGCGCCGCTACCTGCCGGGGACGCTCGTGCTCGAGACGACGTTCACGACCGACACCGGCACTGTCAAGGTGACCGACGGGCTCGTCTTCGCCGAGGGACAGCGCGGGCACGCCCTGGGCTACGACGCACCACAGGAGCTGCTGCGTTCGGTCGAGGGCGTCTCCGGCGAGGTCGAGCTCGTGGTCGAGCTCGCGCCGCGGACCGAGTACGGGCTCGTCCGCCCGCTCTTCCGGATGGAAGGCGACGGCGGCCGCACCTTCGGCGGCCCGAATCGAATCACGGTTCGTGCCGGCGTCCCCGTTTCGATCGAGGACGTCACCATGCGTGCCGCGTTCGCAGTCTCGGCGGATGAGCGTATCGGCTTCTCGCTGCGCTGGGTTCCCACGGAGGCGCACGAGCCGCCGCCGGCGACCGCGCCCGACCGGGTCGCGGCGCGGATCGCCGACACGGTCGACGGCTGGCGCTCCTGGGAGGCCGACCACGACATCTACGAGGGTCCGCAACGCGAGCTCGTCCGGCTCAGCTCGCGCGTGCTCAAGGGCCTCACCTACCGTCCGACGGGCGCGATCGTCGCTGCGCCGACGACGTCGCTGCCCGAGACGGTCGGCGGCGAGCGCAACTGGGACTACCGCTACTCCTGGATCCGCGACGCAAGCCTGACGCTGCAGGCGCTCTACATCGGCAGCTGCAGCGACGAGGCCGGCGAGTTCGTCTCCTTCATGACGAGTTCCGCCGGCGGCGGCGCCTCGCTCCAGATCATGTACGGGATCGGCGGCGAGCACGACCTCAGCGAACGAGAGCTGCAGCATCTACGCGGCTGGCGCGACTCGCGGCCCGTTCGGATCGGCAACGGCGCCTGGGGCCAGACGCAGCTCGACGTCTACGGCGAGCTGCTCGACGCGCTGTACGTCTACCGCGAGCAACTCGGAGAGCTGCACCCGGAGATCCAGGCGTTCGTTGCCTATCTGGCCGACATGGCAGCGGCGCGCTGGGCGGAGACCGACGCGGGCATGTGGGAGATGCGCGGCGAGGCGCGCCACCATCTCTCCTCGAAGGTGCTCTGCTGGGTCGCGCTCGACCGCGCGGTCAAGCTCGCCCCCGCCCTCGGCACCTACGCGAAGACGAGCGAATGGACGGAGGCGCGCGATGCGGTCCGCGAGGCGATCCTCGAGCGCGGCTGGAGCGAGGAGCGGCAGGCGTACGCCCAGTCGTTCGGCTCGGACGAGCTCGACGCCGCGCAGCTGCTGATGCCGATCGTCGGCTTCCTGCCGGCGACCGACGAGCGGATGCGCTCGACGATCGAGGCGATCGCCCGCGACCTGACCGAGGACGGACTCGTCCTGCGCTACCGCAACGAGGAAGGCCTGAACGCCGACGGGCTGACGGGCGAGGAAGGCACGTTCGTGATCTGCTCCTTCTGGCTCGTCTCCTGCCTCGCTCAGGCGGGCGAGGTCGAACGGGCCGGGCAGCTCTTCGACCAGCTCGCCGGCTACGCCAACGATCTCGGGCTCCTCGCGGAGGAGATCGAGACCTCGAGCGGCGAGCAGCTCGGCAACTTCCCGCAGGCGTTCAGCCACATCGGCCTGATCACGGCCGCGTACGAGATCGACAAGGCGCGCGGCCTCGCGTGAGCGAAGCCGCCCGGAAGCGCCTGCTGGCGCTCGAGTCGGCCGGGCCGTTTCAGACGAGCGACCCGGCCGACGTGCGCTGGCTCCTCTGCGGTCGCGCTCGCCCGGTCGCCGCGGGAAGCTCGCCGTACGCGGTGCGCGTCACGGACACCGAGGCGCGCGTGCTCTACCAGGACATCGAGGCGTCGCGCATCGCCGCGGATGAGCGCTGGGAGGAGCTCGGGTACGAGCCTGCGCCGTACCCGTGGCACGAGCCGGCACCGAACGGCCTGCCGCAGCCGGATTTATCCTCGCTGCGGCGCTCGCTGTCGCCGGAGGAGCTGAAGCGCTACCGGGCCGCCGGCCGCGACGGGGCTGAGGCATTCGTCGAGGCACTCGACACCCTCCGGCCGGAGTCGCGCGAGCTCGACGCGACTGCGGAGCTCGCCCGGCGCCTGCACGCGCGCGGCTTTACAACGCCGGTGCTGCTCGCCGGAGGCGAAGCCCGGGCGCCCGTGCACCGGCATCCACTACCGACGGCGGAGCCGCTCGGACACTTCGCACTTCTCGCCGTCACCGCCGAGCGCCACGGCCTTCACGTCTCGATGACGCGCGTCGTCTCGTTCGGCCCGGCTCCCGAGGAGCTTCGGGAGCGACTCTTCGCCGCCGCCCAGGTCGACGCCGCTGTGCTCGCCGCCTCGCGTCCCGGCGCGACGGTGGGAGAGCTCTTCGACATCCTCGCCTGCTCCTATGCAGAGCTCGGTCTCCCCGGCGAGTGGCGACTGCATCACCAAGGCGGTCTGACGGGCTATGCGGGTCGCGAGGTCTTCGCGACGCCGAGCGATCCCACGATCCTTCCGCCCGCTTCCGCAGTCGCCTGGAACCCCTCCGTCACCGGCGGTGGCAAGTCGGAGGACACGGCGCTCGTCACAGTTGACGGCGTCGAGGTGATCACGCGCACACGGGAGCTCCCGGAGCTGCCGACCGCAGCCGGAATCGCCCGCCCCGCGATCGTCGAGCTGTAACGCCCACCGCTCCGGCGGGTCTGAGCGGCATGAGCGTTCTCGAATCTCTCGTCCTCGGCCTGGAGAAGCTCGTCGAGGTCGACGCCCACGAGGGGCCCGTGTACTCCAGCGACGAGCACGCCCTCTACTTCACGACAACGCCGAAACCTGGGCCCGATGTCTCGATCGCGAGACTCGATCTCGAGACGCTCGACGTCAGCGTTGTGCGCGAGCCTGCGAACGGCGCGAACGGCATGACCGTCGCGCCCGACGGGCGCCTACTCGTCTGCGAGCAGGGCACGCCGCACGAGCGTGCGCGAATCAGCGCGGTCGATCCAGCGTCCGGCGCGGCCGAGACCGTGGTCGACGAGCTCGCCGGCCTGCCGCTGAACTCGCCGAACGACATCGTCGTCGCGACGGACGGCTCGATCTGGTTCACCGACCCGAGCTACGGCTTCCTCCAGGGCTTCAAGCCCCAGCCGGCACAGGGCGACTACGTCTACCGCTTCGACGGGCGGCGCCTGACGGTCGTCGAGGACTCCTTCGACAAACCGAACGGCCTCGCCTTCTCGCCCGACGAGTCGATCCTCTACGTCGGCGACAGTGGCGCGAACCACGAGCTCGGCAGCTTCGATCCGCGTCGGCCGCACCACATCCGCGCCTTCGACGTCGTCGACGGCAAGCGGCTCGAGAACGGGCGGCTCTTCGCCACGATCACCCCGGGCTTCCCGGACGGGCTCAAGGTCGACGCCGAGGGCCGCGTCTACAGCTCCTCGTTCAGCGGCGTCCAGATCTTCTCGGCGGAGGGGGAGCTGCTCGAGGAGATCGACCTTCCGGGCGCCGTCAACTTCGCCTTCGCCGGCAGCACCCTCTTGATCACCACCGACACCGCGATCTGGGCCGCGCAGCTCAGCGCGAAAGGAGCCTGACCATGCAGAACTTCCGCACCCGCAGAATCATCGATGACGCCGGCGCAGACGCCGTCCTCGCCGCCGCCGAGGCTGCGGCGCTCGAGCAGGGCAGCCGTGTCGTGATCGCGATCGTGGATCCGTCCGGCGAACTGATCCAGCTCCGCCGCACTCCCGGTGCGCAGATTGCGAGCTCGCGCGTGGCGGTTGACAAGGCGCGTACCGCCGCGATCTTCGTCCGGCCGAGCCGCGTCATGGAGGAACAGGTCACGAACGGGCGGCTTGGCGCGCTCGCGCTGCATGGCGTGTCCGCGCTCACCGGCGGGATTCCGCTCGTCGTCGACGGCCAGGTGGTCGGCGCGATCGGCACCAGCGGCGAGACCCCGGACGAGGACGAGGCGATCTCGCTCGCCGGCGCCGCCGCCAACTTCTCGACGGTCGAGGTTCCGGCTTTCACCTACGAGGGCGCAGCCCACGCGGCGCAGGCCGTGAACGACGTCGCCGCGGAGCGCGGCGTCGAGCCCGTCGTCGCCGTCGTTGACGCCGGCGGTGACCTGATCTACCTGCTCCGCCCGGACGGAGCCCAGGTCGCGAGCACCAACGTCTCGGTCGACAAGGCACGCACTGCCGCGATCTACCGCCGCCCGAGCAAGGACTTCGAGGACCAGGCCTCCAACGGGCGCCCCTCGGCGCTGCACCTGGCGCGCGCCGTTCCGCTGCAAGGCGGCATGCCGATCGTGCACGACGGCGAGGTCGTCGGCGGGATCGGCGTCAGCGGCGCTTCCTCGGCCGACGAGGACCAGGAGCTGGCCGTGATCGGATCGCAGGCGCTCGAGCAGAGGCGGGACGGCAGCACGAATGGCGCCGCCTTCTTCTCCGGCGACGTCGTGAAGGCGAAGTTCGAGACGGGCGGGCTGCTGCTCGACGCGAAGGGCTACAAGATCGACGCCGGTCGCCGCGAGGCGCCGGGCGAGGTCGAATACCACGAGCACGTCGTCGACGTGATGCACGTGCTCGAAGGATCGGCGAAGGTCGTCACCGGCGGTCGGATGATCGAGCCGCGCACGGTCGCGCCGGGCGAGATCCGGGCGAGCAGCGTCGACGGCGGCGTCCCTCATGAGCTCGCCGCCGGCGACGTCCTGGCGATCGAGAACGGCGTGCCGCACCAGTTCCTCGAGGTCTCCGACCCGTTTCTGTACTTCGTCGTGAAGGTCGAGGCATAGCGATGGCGGCCGTCGACTCCATCACGTCTGCCGCCCGTCTTCCCGGGCCGCCCGAGCTGCTGCCCGGGCGGCCCGATGCGATCGTCGACCTGCAGACCGACGAGGGAGTCGCTCTCGTCGGCGGCCTGTGGCGCTACGCCGACGCGCGGGTCGAAGAGATCGAGTTCGTCGAGCTCGGCTCACCCGAGGACCCGCTCGGGCCGGGCACGGTACCGAACCGGACCTACGACGTCGTCACGAACGACGACTGGCGCGAGCTCTTGCCCGCGGACACGCAACTCCGACTCGCCAACGGACGCATCTGTTTCAACCGCTACGCGATCGACGTCACCGTCCCCGACCGGATCGGCGAGCTCGACCCGAGCGGCGCGACGATCGTCTTCGAGGTCGTGATCGACGACTACGCAGAGGTCTGGGTGAACGGCAAGCTGCCGCATGCGCTCGGCGACACGGGCGGGCCCGTCGTCGCGGGCTTCAACGCGCCGAACCGCGTCGTCCTGACCCGGGACGCGCGGCCGGGCGACCGGTTCTCGATCGAGGTCTCCGGCATCAACGGACCGATCTCGACCTCGCCGCGCAACTACATCTGGATGCGCACCGCGACACTCGACGTCTATGCGGCCGAACGCGCCGCTGTCAGCGTCGAGTCGCCGCTCGAAGTCAAGGGCGACCTCACCCATATCCTCGTCGCCGACGCGCGCCTCGAGAAGGTCGCAGCCGACTTCGAGTTCACCGAAGGCCCGGTGTGGACGCGCGACGGCGCGCTTCTCTTCAGCTCGCCGAACACCAACGCGATCTACCGGCTGAACGACGGCGCCGTGACGGTGTTCCGCTCGAAGAGCGGCTACACCGGCATCGACATCGGCCGCTACCACCAGCCGGGCTCGAACGGCCTCACCCTCTCGCCGGACGGATTGCTGACGATCTGCCAGCACGGCAACCGGCGGGTGATCCGCGTCAACCCGCACGGCGACATCACCGTGCTCGCGGATTCCTACGAAGGCCGCCGGCTGAACTCGCCGAACGACCTCGTCTACCGAAGCGACGGCACCCTCTACTTCACCGATCCGCCGTTCGGGCTACCCGACCCGGCAGAGAGCGAGCTCGGCTTCAGCGGCGTCTTCCGGGTGCGCGACGGCGAGATCACGCTGCTGACGGACGAGCTGCTCGGCCCGAACGGGCTCGCGTTCTCCCCCGACGAGCGCTGGCTCTACGTCGGCAACTGGGACTTCGACCGGATCGTCGTCATGCGCTACGACGCCGACACAGGCGACGGCTCGGTCTTCTTCGACATGACCTCGCCGGACGCGGCAGACGCGATCGACGGCATCAAGATCGACCTCGCCGGCAACCTCTACGTCTGCGGCCCCGGCGGCATCTGGGTGATCTCGGCGGCTGGCGAGCACCTCGGCACGCTGACGCTCCCGGAGGCGCCGCACAACCTCGCCTGGGGCGGCGACGGCCACGACCTCTACATCACGGCGCTGACCAGCGTCTACCGGCTGCGCCTAGAGACGAAAGGAGCAACACCATGAGCAAGATCAAGGTCGGCCACACCCTGCCCGACTTCGCGCTCCCCGACGAAAACGGCGACCTGCACCGGCTCTCCGAGCTGCAGGGCGACAACGTGATGGTGCTGATGCTGGGACGCGGCGAGCACTGCCCGCGCGAGCGCCAGCACCAGCGCGAGATGCTGAAGTTCTACGAATGGTGCTCGGTCGCGTTCACCGAACTCGTGACCGTGCTCCCGAACGAACTTCACGACGTCTCCAAGCTCAAGATCTCAACTGGCGCGCATTGGACCTGGCTCGCGGACACCGAGCTCGAGGTGCAGAACGCGCTCGACATCCGCGAGTACACCGACCCGATCCACGACGCGAATGTGCCGCACACGCTCGTGCTCTCGCCGGGCTTGAAGATCGAGTCCGTCTACGTCGGCTATTGGTTCTGGGGCCGACCCTCGCCGTACAAGCTGTGGGACGACCTCGAGGGCCTCTTCCGCCGCCTCAAGCCCGACTTCGACCCGACGACCGCTCAGGCAAAGGCCGCGTGGAAGGAGCTCGAGGCAGCCAGCCAGGTGCCCGCGCACCACTGAGACGACGAGTAATGAAATGGGGCACCCGCCGGGCAGTAGTCCGGCGGGCAGCTTCGGACATCTCGGGCTGCGTACATCTATGCCGACCGTCTCTCGACTTCGGAGGCTAGTGCGGCCAGGCGAGCAGCGACTCTGGCGAAGACAAGGACTTGCAAAGAAATCACGTCCGGAACCGGGCGGCTGGGATCATCACTTGATCCGGAACCTGACCCGGTGCAGGTCGACCCACTCGGCTGTGGGGTCTGCGAGAAAGGTCCCGTCCGGATTGACCGTCACGACTGTAAACCCGGCATCGCAGGCGACGTCGAAGTCGCACCGTGATGCAGGACGGTAACCGGCTGGGAAGACCCAGATTGGAAGCGGATCGGACGAGGCGTGTTCCGCGCTATTCCCGATCATGCCTTCGACCTGTACCTCGTTCTCGCCGGTGGTTCGAAACCGCGCCGGATTGAAAGCCGCGTCTTGCTCAAACCGCTCAAAGTCGTCGTCGGCTTCCGCCTCCAGAGGTGGTCTCTCAGCGCCAGCCGGCTGCAGAGGAATGCTCATCCGCCCATCAGACTCCGGCTGCCAGTTGAAGTCGACCGCGCCGGCGTACTTCGGATTTGGCACCTAGCCGGAGGTAAAGAGCTGTGGCGACGTTCCTCTGTTCGACTTTGAATCCCAGCGACGCGAGGAGAGTCCCGAGCAGCCGCTCGCGACGATCGCGGGCCGAGGCGTCGCTCGGGAGGGGTGCATTCAAGATCTCGGTCGCTGCAGCCGCGTACTCGTCGAGGCCGCCGACCCAGAAGTCACCCGCAATGACGAGAATGCCGTCCGTCGTGAACTGTCGGGAGGCGTCGGTCCACGCAGCTTCTGATCGTCTCACCGGGCGGCGTATTGTGGATCCGCACCGGATCCTCTGCCGGAAACTGCAGGGCTCGGGGGGTCTTGCTTCGACCTCGATGACATGGGTGCCGCTAAGACGCAGGTTGAGGTCGGGAGTCTTTTCGTTCGGACGTCGTGGAACGAGCTCTGGGCCGAGGCCAGCGTTTTCGAGAAGCGTCGCTACCTCTAGTAGCGCCGTGTTGTGATCGAAGTCGGTCGGGTTCTTGCTTGCCTCTATGAGCTTGGAGCCCTCTGGATCGTTACGCCACCTCACGAAAGCCAACGTTGTCCGTTGCAGGCTGAAACACCAGCGGAATACACGATCCATCTGGTCCTGAGATCTGATTTCGGTGACTCTCTCTAAGAGATGAATCAGCCGCGGGAGACGGTGATCGGGCGCCTGCTGGCGACGCGCTCGCGGTTCAATTGTCGGGAGGATCGGTTCGAACGTCGCCCGCGCTTCAGCAACGACGCGCGGACTCCACCGATGTCCAGCAGAATCGGATCCGAGGGCGGATCACCGCCGCCGGTCTCGCGCGCGCGCTCTTGTACGCCTGGCTCACCGATCACAACTTCGTCCATGTCCAGAACGAACGGGCCGACGAACCGATGGTCCCCGACGATGCGACGTGCGATCGGCCCAAGTCCTCGGCCTGGCTCGAACGCGGGCATCTCAAGGATCCGCCACAGGTCGCACACTTGATCCGAACGTCGAAGATGGTGTCCGGTGAGACGTTCTCTAGGAGTAGAGCGCCGCATGAGGCGCACGTAACGTCTGTCCCCGCGCGGGTCCCGCGGAAGACTGGACGCCCGGGGGCTTCGGTCAGTAGCGGGAAGCCTGTGTGGCGTCCTCGCGCGTGCACATCGAATATTAGGAGTGGTAATCCGAGGCTGAGTCACCGTCGGATGCGCGAGAGTTCTCTTGCCAGAGGCACGCCCACGGTTTACGCGCAACGAAGCGCGTGCGCCGGGGCGGCCGTGAGCAAGGTCGCAGCCCTGGTCGCCCCGGTTAGCTGCTCCGTCAGAGCAGGCGCTCGCCGGCCTGGATCTCGATGTCGAGTCGGTTCGGCGGCGGTGTGAGCGGGCACGCCCACCGGTCGTCGTACGAGCAGGAGGGGTTGTAGGCGAAGTTGAAGTCGAGCACGAGCTGGTTACCCTTCATCCCGAGGTCGGCGCCTTTTACGGTGTCGAGCAGGTAGCGGCCGGCGCCGTACGTCTCGCGGCCGTTGGTTGCGTCGCCGAAGGGCAGGAAGACGCCGCCGCCGTAGCCTTCGAGCCAGTAGAGCTCGAGCTCGCCGAGCTCGCAGTGCGCGAGGGCAAAGCGAGAGAAGAGAACCTGCGATCCGGCGCTGCCGGCGATCACGTGCAACTCGCCGGGCGCTGCGACGACGTCCGCGAGGACGCGCAGCGCCGGATCGTACGGGAAGTACTCGAGGCGCTCGAACGCGTCGCGCGCCTCAGGTGCTATCGGCGTCTGCGGGTGGCTGCGGAAGAGGGCGTCGCGGACGTCGCGCCAGTGCTGCCAGCCGTGGTGCGGTTTGGGGGCGGAGCGGATCTCCGAGTAAACCGCGAAGATCCGCCGCTTCCAGTCGAGCAGGTCGAGTTCGTCCACCCGCTGGACGTTCGTGTTAGCCGTCAGAGCGGTTGCCATTCCGGTCGAGCAGCTCGAAGGCAAGGCCTGTCGCGGTCACGTAGACGAGGTGGTGGAAGACGTCGATCGCGACGTCTTCGCGGGCCCATTCGAGTACGGGCGGGGCGACCTCGTACTTCGGCAGCGAGTAGAGGGCGCTGCCCCAGATCGCGACGAAGTGCGCGGGCGTCGCGAGCCGCGGAGAGACGCCGAGCGCGCGCAGAACGCCGCGCGCGACGCCCCAGCCGGTGCCGTAGCCCCAGTGGACGAGGTTGCTGAACCGTGCGTAGGCGGCGCCGTCGTCGAAGGTCTCGATCCCGAGCGCCTTCGCCGCCGCCTTTGCCGGCGCCGTTGAGAACTGGCGCCGGCGGAGCTTCGCCTCGAGTGTGCTCGAGACGGTCATCGCGGCTGTGCCGGCGGCCCCTGCGATGACGCCCTTGCCGATGCCGTGTGCGAGGGTCGTCAGCTTCATGACGCCATCACCTCCTCTCGCTTGGCCGCGTGTGCGCCGAGCCGGTCGATCAGGTGGTCGCCGACGCGCAGTGCGTTCGCCATCGCCGTCAGCGCCGGGTTGACAGCGCTGGAGGACGGGAAGAAGCTCGTGTCGACGACGTACAGGTTGTCGAGGTCGTGCGCCTTGCAGTTGATGTCGAGCGCTGAGGTCTCTGGGTGGTGCCCGAAGCGCACGGTGCCGCATTGGTGTGCGACGCCGGCGAGCGGGATCCGCCCGTCGCGGATGAGCTGGTTCGGGATGAGGGTCGGGTGGCAGCCGAGGTGCGTGAGGAGCCCCTTGAGCTTGGCGATCAGGCGCTTGTGGCCTTCCAGGCTCCGGTCGGTGTACGCCGCGTGGATTCGGCCGTTGCGGTCGACCGTGACGCGGTTCTCCGGATGCGGCAGATCCTCTGAGGTGAGCCAGAAGTCGATCGCGTGGTCGGCGATGTAGTCGAGCGCGAACCCGGGAGCGGGTAGCGGCGCGCCGGCCTTGATCACCTCGCGGTCGGACTTGCCGAGCATTTGGATGTGCCCGAGCGGAAAGTCCCACTCCTCCGAGCGGTAGTAGTAGTCGTTGACTCCGAGCGTTTTCTGGAACCGGGTCGGGTTCGGGGCCTTTGAGACCGCGACGAGCGCCGAGTTGATGTGGGACATGTAGTGGCGCCCGACGACGCCCGACGAGTTCGCGAGGCCGTGCGGGTGCGTCTCGTTCGCCGAGCGCAGGAGCAAGGCGGCGGAGTTGACTGCGCCGGCGGAGACGACGACGACGTTCGCTCGGTACCGCTCGGGTATGCCGTCGCGGTCGACGATCACGCCGGTGACCGTGTTTCCGTCCTCGTCCGTCTCGAGCCGTTCGACCCTCGCGTTCGTCAGCAGCGTCACGTTCTCGTGCCGAAGCGCGGGCCGGACGGCGCAGACGTGCGCGTCGGCCTTTGCCTCGACCATGCAGGGGAAGCCGTCGAGCTTGCTGCAGCGGATGCAGGGGCTCGCCTGCGGATTCGCCTCGTCGAGCATGACGCCGACCGGCAGATGGAAGGGATTGAGGCCCACGCGCGAGAAGTCGTCGTGTAGCTGCTGGATCCGCGGCTCGTGCGTGACGGCCGGGTACGGGTACGGGGAGGAGCGCCATGCCTCGGTTGGGTCCTCGCCTGCGGCGCCGTGCACGAAGTAGAGCTGCTCCGCCTGGGTGTAGTACGGCTCGAGGTCGGCGTAGGAGAGCGGCCACGCGGGCGAGATGCCGCCGTGGTGGCGGATCTCGCCGAAGTCGGTCTCGCGGAGGCGGAAGAGGATGGCGCCGTAGAACTTCGTCTGCCCGCCGACGTAGTAGTGCTGGCCCGGGTGGAACTGCTGCCCGTCCTTGTCGATCCACTTCTCGTGCGTCTTGTAGCGCGCCTTCGTGATCACCTCGCGGCTGTCCCAGTTCTCGATCTCCCGCTTGATGAAATCGCCGCGCTCCAGGATCAGGATGCGCAGCCCGCTCGGGGCGAGCCGGTAGGCGAGAGTGCCGCCGCCGGCGCCGCTGCCGATGATGATCACGTCGTAGTCGTTGCTCATTGCTCCTCCTCTTCAGACGAGAGCGATCGGGGACGTCCAGGCGCCGGTTGCGCCACGTAGCTTCGGATGGGTGAGGATGAGCGCGAACTCGCGCACGCCGTCGGCGGCGAGCGCGCTCGTGTCCAGGTTCTCGACGACGAAGACGCCGTGCTTGACGTTCAGGACCTGCGGCACCTCGAACGGCCGGGCCGGATCCTCGGCGGGTACCGGGCCGTAGCTCCACGTGTCGCAGCCGGTCAGCGCGACGCCGCGCGACGCCAGCCATTCGGCCAGCTCGAGGCCGGGGCCGGGCTCGCCGCCGAGGTATGCGTCAGGGTCGTCCCAGTGGGCGCCCCAGCCGGTGTGGAAGAGGACGGCGTCGCCCGGCTCCGGGTCGAAATCTGCGAGGTCGTCGAGGCCGATCACGCCGCCGGCACCGAGCCCGCGCGCGGCGACGTCGACGAGCAGACCCCGCGTGACGATCTGGAGAACGGTTTCGACACCGAGCGCGCTGACGCCGGCGGGCGTGGCGATCTCGTTGACGCGTCGGCCGTTGTAGGCGCGGTCGCCGATCTGCAGGTGGCTGAGCGCGTCGAGGTGCGTTCCGAGCTGCGTCGTACCCGAGATGACCTCGGTGATCCAGTTGACGCAGTTGTCTCCGACGCCGCCCATGTTCGCGTGGTGCGCCGTCGTGACGAGCGTCTGGTGGAAGGCACGGCCCGGGAAGACCGGCACGTTCTCGTCGAGCACGCGGCCGAGGTCGTAGAGCCGTCCCGACCGCACAAGCGAGATCGCCTGCAAACGCTTCGCGTCCGTGAGGTGGTTGAGCATCCCCAGCTCGTCATCCGCCCCGAACGACGAGGGCCACCAACTCGCCACCGACTGCAACGTCTGCATGCGAGCTAGACGTCCAACCGGCCGCGCCGTTACACGCGGTCCGTAACGACGAGCCCTCGTCGAGAACTATCACGGCATGGTCTCGTTCTCCTCGGTCGCGGTGATCGCTGTCATCGCGCTGATCGCGCCGCTCGCCATCGGCTTCACGGGCCTGCGGCTGCCGGCGATCGTCGTCGAGATCCTGCTCGGCATCGTGGTCGGTCCGCAGGTGCTCGGCTGGGCCTCGAACGACGAGCCGGTCCAGGTGCTCAGCCTGATCGGCCTCGCCTTCCTGCTCTTACTCGCCGGGCTCGAGATCGACTTCAACCGGTTGCGCGGACGCCTGCTGCGCCTGACGGGTCTCGGCTACGCCGTTTCGTTCGGGCTCGCGCTCGTCGTCGGCTACGGACTGCGCGCAGGCGATCTCGTCAAGTCGCCGCTGCTCGTCGCGATCATCCTCTCTGCGACCGGCCTCGGGATCATCCTGCCGATCCTCAAGGACGCGGGCGAGACCTCGACGCCGTTCGGCCAAGTCGTGGTCGCCGGCGCGTCGATTGCCGAGGTAGGGCCGATCGTGCTGCTCTCGCTCTTCTTCTCCGGGCATTCGGGAGGGATCGGCGGCAAGCTCGTGTTGCTGATCGGCTTCTTCGTCTTCGTCGTCGCGGTCGGCGCGGTGATCCTCGGCCTGGAGCGCTCGATGCGCGTCTCGCAGACGCTGCTGAGGCTCCAGGACACGACCGCCGAGATCCGCGTGCGCGGCGCATTCCTGCTGCTCGCGCTGTTCGTCGTGCTCGCCTCGCGCTTCGGTCTCGAAGCGATCCTCGGCGCCTTCCTCGCCGGTGCGACGCTGAAGCTCGTCGACCGCGACGAGGGCATGACGCACGCCTTCTTCCATGCCAAGCTGGAAGCGGTCGGGTTCGGCGTCTTCGTGCCGTTCTTCTTCGTCTCGACCGGGATCAAGCTCGACGTCGCGAGCCTCTTTCATGGCAGCTCGACGATTGCACGCGTCCCCATCTTCCTCATGGCGTTGCTCGCCGTTCGCGGACTGCCCGCACTCCTCTATCGGCCGCTTGCCGACCGCGGCGCCCAGCTGTTCGCCGGCGGCCTGCTCCAGGCGACCTCGCTCAGCATCCCGGTGGTGGCGGGCCAGATCGGCGTCGACCTCGGCCTGATTCGCCCGACGAACTATGTGGCGCTCGTCACGGCTGGGCTGATCTCGGTGATCGTCTTCCCGCTCGTTGCGCTCACGGTGCTTCGCGGGCGAAGCGCGCCCGCGACCGTTTCGGACGCCCTGCCGCGACACGCGTAACGCGCGCGCGGCTCGCGAGACGGAAGGACATGCGCACACTCCTCATCCTCATCGGTCTCGTCACGGTCCTGGGCGTCGCTCCCAGCGGGATGGCCAGTCCGGGCGCGAGCTCGGGCACCCTGACCGTCCACACCTCCCGCTACGGCTCCGTCCTCTTCGACGGTCGCGGCTTCGCCCTCTACACGTTCTCCCACGATCCGAGAGGCAGGAGTAGCTGCAGCGGCGCCTGCGCAAAGGCATGGCCTCCTCTCATCGTCAAGCGTGCACCGAGCGCAGGCGCAGGCGCGAAGGCGTCACTGCTCGGCACCCTCCGCCGTAGCGACGGCACGACCCAGGCCAGCTATGCCGGTCGTCCTCTCTACTACTACGTCGGCGACACGCAGGCCGGACAGATTCTCTGTCAGAACGTCTCGGAGTTCGGCGGGCGCTGGCTCGTCGTCGGCGCGAACGGCGTGCCAGTTCGGTGAACGCCGCCAGCGCCGGCACCGCGGCCGCGCCGAAGCTCGAGCCGTACCGCTGCGGCTCTGTCGTTACGAGATCAGCGTGATCCGGCCGCCGCGCCGTTGTCCGATGTGCGGCGGACGCACCTGGAAGCCCGAGCCAAGGCGGGATCTCCGTGGCTCGTGATGAGGAGGCGCCACGCGTCTTCCCTGACCTCTCGCTCCCCGACCACACGGGCCGGCCGCGCACGCTGTCCGAGCTCGCGAACGGCGATCCGGTGGCGCTCTTTTTTGGCCGCGGCTGGTGGTGCCCGAAGGAGCAGCATTACTTCCGCGACCTCGTCCGACTCCAGGACGAGTTCGAGGTCGCCTACTCCCGCCTCGTCGCGATCAGCGTCGATCCGCCGGAGGTACAGTCGGCTTTCCGAGCGGGCCTCGGGGCACGCTTCACGTTCCTCTCCGACCAAGAGCCGCGCTATCTCGACGACCTCGGCCTGCGCGAGACGACCGACACGGTTCATCACCCCTATCGGCCGGCCGCGTTCATGCTGTATCCCGACCTGCGCGTCCACGCCGCCTATAACGGTTACTGGTACTGGGGCCGGCCGACGCTCGAGGAGATCCGCCTCGACATGCGCGCGATCTCTCGCGCGATCCGCTCCGACTGGGAGCTCAAGTGAATCAGGGCTCGTCGCGGCTCTTGTGGGACGGCAGCCTGCTGTCGCACGAGCGCGGCGCGCCCGGACGTCGTTTCCGATCTGATCCGCGCTGCTTTCTCGGCGAGCCTGTCCGCGCGTGGGCCCACGTCTGCGCGCTCGCCGTCGACGACGCGAGGCTCCCGTACGACCAGCCGGAGGTCCAGGCCGTGCGCCGCGACGCGCTCGCCTGGTGGGTCCCGCTCCTCGGCGACAGGCTCGTCTGCTTGACGACGCTCGCCGTCGACTCCGTCAACTACGGTGGCGCGATCACGGTGGCGACCGACCCATCGCAATTTGATCAGGACCCGTTCGCGCGGATCTTCCCCGGCACGGTCGTCGAGACGGAGCTCTTCTGCCCCGTTGCCCCGCCCGCCGGACCGGTCGTCGAGCGCTACAGCGGCGTTGCCTGGCCGGGCGGACGGTTCGACCGCGTCTAAGCGCGTCTGCGCCGGGCGATCAGGTCGGCGACGAGGCCGGTCCAGCCGGTCTGGTGCGACGCGCCGAGGCCGGCGCCGGTGTCGCCGTGGAAGTACTCGTGGAAGGGGATCAGGTCGTGCCAGGCCGGGTCCTCCTCGAAGAGGCGGTAGCCGCCGAAGACGGGGCGCGTGCCGTCGTCGCGCTTCAGAAAGAGTGCGGTGAGGCGGCGGGCGAGCTCGTCGGCTACCTCTGCCAGGCTCAGCTCGCGGCCCGAGCCGGTCGGGCACTCGACCGCGAACGCGTCCCCGAGGTAGCGGTCGTAGACCCGGAGCGTCTCGACGAGCAGGTAGTTGATCGGCATCCAGATTGGCGCGCGTTGCCGCCGAAGAGGCCGCTCGTCGACTCGCCCGGCTCGTAGTCGAGCGTGGCCGACACGCCGTCGACCGAGACCTGCAGCGGGTGCTCCTGGTGGAACTTCGACAGCGCGCGGAGCCCGTGGTCGGAGAGGAACTCCGAGGGGTCGAGCATGGCGGCGAGGATCCGCCGCAGGCGCGCCTCGTCGACGATCGAGAGCATCCGCCAGCCGGCGTGCTCGGCCGACTCCATGTGCTGCACGACCTCCTTGCCCTCCCGCCGGTTCGCCGTGAACCATTCGACACGCGCCATGAAGTCCGGGAGGCGCGCCATCGTCGCGGGCCCGAGCGTGGTGACGGCGGCGAGCGGCAGCAGCCCGACGATCGAGCGCGCCTTCAATGGCACGACCGCCCCGTCGCCGAGGTGGAGCACGTCGTAGTAGAAGCCGTCCTCGTCGTTCCAGAGCCCCTTGTCGTTGAGCGCGGATGCGATCAGCGCGAAATGCTCGAAGAACTTCGTCGCCATGTCCTCGTAGGTCTGGTCGTGCTCGGCGAGCCGGAGCGCGAGCTCCAACAGGTTCTGGCAGTACATCGCCATCCACGCCGTCCCGTCGGACTGCTCCAGCCGACCGCTGACCGGTAGCGCGGAGCGGTCGAACGGGCCGAGGTTGTCGAGGCCGAGGAAGCCGCCCGCAGACGGCACGCTTTGGTTCCTCCACGCCGTCGGTCGGCACGTTGAGCGCACAGGCGATCTCGACCTCGCGGCCGGGCTCGCCGCTCGGCTGGTAGACGTCGTCGACGCGCACGTTCGCGGGACGAGATACGGAGTCGGGGTCGACCCCTCCGATGGGCTGATTACGCAAGCCCGGTCACGCGGCGCGCCGGCAAGGCGGTCGAGATCAACGCGCTCTGGATCAACGGGCACGCCACCGTCGGCCGGCCGCTCGAACAGCTCGGATTCGACAACTCCGAGGTGCGCAGGCATGAGCGCCGCGCGCGTGACTCCTTCAGCCGCACGTTCCTGCGCGATGACCGCTGCGACGACCTCGTCGGCGACCATAGCCTGCGTCCCAACCAGCTTCTCGCCGTCTCGCTGCCCTTTGCCCCACTCTCCGAGCGCTCGGTCGTCAAGTCGTGCGCTTCGCTTCTGACCTCGCTCGGTCTGCGCAGCCTCGATCCGGCCGACCCCGCGTATCTCGGGCGCCACGGCGGCGATCCCGGCGCTCGCGACAGCGCCTACCACCAGGGGACCGTCTGGCCCTGGTTGATCGGCCCTTACGTCGAAGCGGCGCTGAAGACCGACACGGACACCGACGGTTTGCTCGACGGCCTCGAGGCGCACCTGAGCGAGTGGGGACTCGGCTCCGTCTCCGAGACCGCCGACGGAGAAGCGCCGCATGCCGCGACCGGCTGTCCGTTCCAGGCGTGGTCGGTCGCGGAGATGCTGCGCGCCCGCCGGCTGCTCGGGCGCTAACCGCGGACGCGTGTATCGAGCGACCAGCGGCCCGCACCTCTCGCGATGAGCACAAGAAATACGAGCAGCAGCATCGGTGCGAGGCCGAGGTTGACGAAGCCGCCTTCGAGACGGCCGGCGGTCGCGATCGCGCCGATCATGTTTCCGGCGAGCACGATCGCTGCGAGTCGCGTCCTCAGGCCGAGCAGGAGCAACAGGCCGAGCCCGAGTTCAAGGGCACCGATCGCGTACACGAACAGGTTCGGATCGGGGAGCCCGTAGCTATCGAAAGACGCGGCCTCCGCATTGTGGTTTCCGAACTTCGCAGCGCCGAAGGCGACGAGAATCGCTCCCGCCGTGAGACGGAGCGCGGCGAGGGCCCTAGAGTCCATACGCCTCGAGTAGTTTGAGCCAGACCTCGCTGCGCGTCGGGAACGACGGCGTCGCATGCCACAGCTTCTCGAGCGGCACCTCGGCGACGATCGCGATCGTTGCCGCGTGGACGAACTCGGACACGTCGGGGCCGGTGAAGGTGGCGCCGGCGAGGATGTGCCGCTGCTCGTCGACGACGAACCGCGAGATACCCGCGGCGCCGCGGCCGTAGAAGCTGCCGCCGGCGTTCCCGGAGGTCTCGACGTCGACTGCGCGAGCGTCGATCCCTGCTTCGAGCGCGGAGGCAAGCGTGTGACCGACCGCCGCGACCTGCGGCTCGGTGAACACAACCCTGGGCGCGAGCGGGCCGTCGGCACGTGGGTCGATCTTCGCTTCACGGCCGAGAATCACGTCCGCGGCGATGCGGCCCTGGTATTTCCCCATGTGCGTGAGCAGCGCGCGCCCGTTCGTGTCGCCGATCGCGAAGAGCCAGTGGTGGCCCGCGACCCGCAGCGTCTCGTCCACCTCGACGTACCGTCCCGGCTCGAGCCCGACGCTCTCCAGGCCGAGGTCACGCGTGGCCGGACGGCGTCCGACAGCGACCAGCAGCTCGTCCGCCTCGAGTTCCTCGCCGCCATCGAGCCGGACGGAAACCCCCTGGCCGTTGCGGGTGATCTGGACGGCCGGCAACCCGAGCCGGACCGCGATCCCGCGCTCGACGAGCGCTTCATGAATGAGATCCGCGGCGAACTCCTCCTCACGTCCGAGCAAGCGTGGAAACGCCTCGACGATCGTCACCTGCGCCCCGAGCGTTGACCAGGCCTGTCCGAGCTCGACGCCGACCACTCCGCCGCCGAGGACAATCAGCCGTTCGGGCACGACCTTCGACGTCGTCGCCATCCGGTTCGTCCAGGCGTCCGCGTCCGCGAGCCCCGGGATCGGAGGCAGCGACGGCTCGCTGCCCGTCGCGAGCACGACGGCCCGGCGCGCGCTGATCACGCTGCCGTTCAGCTGTACGCGACGCTCACCCGCGAGCCGTGCGTGGCCGCGGAGAACGGTGACGCCGCGCTGTTCAAGCCATGGAAGCTGAGTGGAGTCGTCGAGGTCATGAATCACCTCATCGCGACGGCTCAGCACCGCCTCGACGTCAAGACGGCCGGTGACCGCCTCGCGCGCACCGGGAATCCGTTGCGCCTCTGCCAAGGCCTCGGCCGGCCGGAGCAACGCCTTCGACGGCATGCACCCGTAGAAGGAGCACTCGGCGCCGACGAGGTGACCCTCGACGACCGCGACCCTCAGGCCCGCTTCCCCGAGCCGGCCGGAACAGACCTCGCCCGCCGGTCCGGCTCCGATCACGACCACGTCGAACTCGTCAACGGTCATCTCATCTCCCTCCATTGGATCACCATCATCTGCGGGGTCGGCGCACCGCCGACGAAGGCGTCGAAACGCTCGTGCAGCCGATGCAGCCAGGAATCGGGACAGTCGAACCGGCGCTCTGCACGCGCTCGCTTCGCGTCGTCGTAGAAGCGACGCCCCCACAGCGAGCGCGGCTTGCCGAGCCGCGCCGCTCCGATCACGCCGGCGCCGGGAACGAACACCGCCAACAGCCCAAGCGTGAGCTTGCCCTTCGAGAACGTGACAAGCGCTAGCGCGATGTTCGCCGCCACCAGTGCAAACGCAGCGAGTCGGGGCACGCGGCCTCCGTCGTGGACGCCAAACGGCGAAAGGCCGACGAGCAGGAGCCCGGCGAGCAGAACCCCCATCAACGAGGCGTCGATCGAGCCGTGTCCCTCCTCACTCCAGTAGACGTCTCGCAAGTAGAGCGAGAGCGCGAACTCGTCGAGCACGAACGCTCCGCCGACGCCGAAGCTCACCGCGAGCGCGTCACGTCCGAGTCCACCGGGCCGCGAGGCGAACTCGATCAGTCCACTGACAAGAACGAGCACGATCCCGACCACGATGTGATGCAGATGGACACCGCCGACGCTCCCCGAGCCCCAGCCGCGCGCGCGTGCGACGCGCGTGTAGGCGCGGGTCAGGACGAACGCGACGAGGAACGCGGTAAGCAGCAGCGCCGCCGGTTCACGCATCATTGGTCATCAGCCCATTCCCGGGATCACGCCGCAGGCGACCACGCGCGACCCACTCACGACCGTGATGACGTGCCCCCGTCGGCAATCGTGCTGTAGTCCACGGGTACCCATGGAAGAGGACGTGTCCGCGGGTGCGGACGGCTCCCTTCGCGTTTGCCGTCGCGGTCACGATCGCGGCGAAGCTGGCACCAAAGTGCGCGCAGGTTCCCGCGTGCAGGAGCGCGCGCACACCGCTAGCCGGTACGAGGCCATGAAGGTCGAGCAGCACCAACGTGCCTCTGCCGCTCGCACCCACGGTCGCGGAACCCGTGGCCGTCGAGCCCGGACGAGCGTGCAGCCGGATCGTTTCGGTCGGCGCAGCAGCGGAGGCCGCGTTGGCCACGCTCGCGGCCAGAACGAAAGCAATGACGAGCAATCGCCTTCTCATCGTTCTCCCTAGACGCATCAGCGGCGCCGGTGTTACGCCCGCGTCAGCCGAGCATGTTCACCGCGCGCGCGGCCACGAGGATCAAGGTCACGATCGAGATCGACGACTGCAGCAGCATGAGCAGCTTCGCCTTCGCGGTGAGTGGAAGCGTGTCAGCCGCGCTGAACGCGGATGCATTCGTGAACGAGAGGTAGAGATAGTCGACGAAGCGAGGCTGCCATCCCGGCCTCGCAAGCCGGGAAGCCGTCATCTGGGGGAATGCGAAATCGCGCGGCGCCCCAGAATCGGCAAGGCGGCCGGGCGGGCCGCCCGCGTCCAGCTCCCAATACCAGAGCGCGAACGCGATCACGTTCGTACCCCAGACCTCTCCGGCCGCGCGGAGGAGCTGACCGCCGCCGATATTGCCCTGGACGAGGTGGCGGACCAGGAAACCGAGAGCGAGCATGTTCGCCGTCGAGAGAGTCGCGGTCAAGCAGATCGCGACTCGCCGCCGCGCACGCGATTCCGCCGCATGTCGGTGCGGCGCCGTAACGACGAGAGGGATGAGTAACGCAAGCTCCGCCGCGGGCACGGCGATCTTCAGCACCGTGGCTGCACCCGCAGCCGGCAACATCGCCTCCGGGGCCGAGAGATACAGACCGATCGCGGCGAGAACCGCGAGCACGGACGGCCAGCGCGGCTCCGAGGGAGTGACTTGAACAGCCGATGCGGTCGTCGTCATCGACCTACGCTCAGGAAGCGAGGTGCGGCTCAAAGGCTCCACACGCGCCTCCGCGAGCGCAGCAACAGAGCCTCTCCCGTCGGGCGCTTGTGGTTGACGTCGCATTAACGACCATAGACTTGGCGCCGCACGGCGAGACCGTGGATCGCGCCCCCAGCGATGAGCGACATCGACACGCCGCGGCGCGTGACCAGCCCTTCGCGAAGACCCGCACGGGTAATCAGTGCCCACAACGGCAGCACGAGGCCGACCGAGGTCGCGACGCCGGGTGCGCGTGTCGCGGTGTGGAAGGCAGCGTTGCCGACCGCCTGCTGGGTGAGGACGCCGGCGTAGACGGCGCTCATCCACCTGCGGCGGGTCAGGGCGTAGCTGCCGACCAGCGTGAGCAGAAGCCCAGCCAGGTTGTTGCGTACGAAGTCGCGCTGGGTGTAATCCTCGCGCGCGTTTCGCCGCGCCCAGTTTGTGAAGCCGGGAGCCTCTTCCGCGACGTGCGCGACGAACGCTGCGGGAAAGAGCCAGAGCAGGCGATCGAACGTGTCCATCGCATCGCAGTGCCGCGAAGGAGCGCCGCGTTACGACCGGCCTCAACTCTGGAGGCTGCTGAGGATCGCGACGCCGCAGGCGACGGCCGCCACACCGGCGAACTGGATCCGTGCGAGCCGCTCGCGGAAGAGGACGATTCCGGCGAGCGCGGAGAGGGTGGCGAATTGCGACGAGAGGACAGCGCTGATCGCGATACCGTGACGGGCGCCGACCGCGAAGGCGGCAAGCCCTCCGACCTCGCACGCGCCCGCGAGGACCACCCACGGCGCGGCCCGTCGAGTTAAACGCAGTCGGCCGGTGAATGCGAGTGGGAGCGCGACCGCGGCGACGCCGACGAGCCGAGCCGGCAACAGCGCCCAGGCCAGGGGAAGCTGCGCGCTCACGCGACCGGTCGCATAGAGACTCGCACCGAAGCTGCAAGCGGCGGCGAGCGCAAGCAGAACCGCGCGGCGGCTCTGATCCGAGGCGTCGCCGTCGCGCGAGCCAGTCCGGGTCGCGAGCACGACCCCTGCGGCGATCAGAACAAGCGTCGCGGCCGCGCCCGGAGCGAGCCGTTCCCCGGCGGCCACCGAGATCAGCGCGGCGATCGCTCCCTCGGTGGCAAGGATCGGCGCCACCAGCCCGAGCCTCCCGACTCGAAGTGCGGCGTAGTCGAAGAGCAGGCCGGCAACGTTGCCGATGCCGCTGAGCGCGAGCCACCCGAACGACGACGCCTCGAGACCGGCCGGCGCCCTACCCAATGCAACCAAGGGGAAGGCGATGACCAGACCGACTGTCATCACGCCGGCGAGGAACGACTCGGCGCCCACCAGGCGGGAGCCTCGGGCGGCGGAGACGGTCGCGGTCGCAAAGAGCACGGCCGCGCCGAGACCTCCAAGCATGGCGATCATCCGAACACCGTCTCGCGACGCCTCGATCCGTGACGCTGTTCCCCGGATAACCCGCTGCTGCTAGAGCAGCTCGCGCCCACGTGCGCTCGCGACCGCCTCCGCGCGGGAGGCGGCGTTGAGCTTGCGGTAGATGCTGCGCGCGTGCGTCTTGACCGTGTTCTCGGACACGAACAGCTCGCCGCCGATCTCCCGCAACGTGAGACGGGTCGACAGCAGACGCAGGACATCGAACTCGCGGTCGCTCAACTCATCGCCGCGGCTCGCTGTTCGCCGGCGCGGCAGCCTCACTCCATCCGCGCGCAGGAAGCCCGGGTCTGGGCATGACCCGATCACGTTGCTGGCCTCGGCCAGCGACGCTGCTGCGCGTTCGGGCCGCAGCCGGGCGAGCGTGATCAGCGCAAGCGCAAGCTCGAGTCGGCCCGGGCCACGCCGAACGAACTCGAGTGCACGCTCGGCCTCTGCCAGTGCGGCATTCTGGTCGCCGCGAAGCTCGTGGGCGTGGGCGAGAGCGAGATGCACGGCTCCGTTCACCCAGTGCGCTTCGAGCGCGTGCTCGGCCGCCAGCGTCAGCGCTTGCGCCGCGAATCGGTCCGCTGCGTCGGCATCGGATTGCTGCGCGGCGAGCAATGCGCGGAACTCGAGCGCCCACACGGCGGAGAGGATGTTGCCGCTCGCCTCAGCAAGCGAGGCGGTCCGTTCGAATGCGGCAGCGGCTTCCTCGTCTCCACGCCAGTAGTGCGCGCCGGCGATGCCGCTGAAGGCCATCGAGTACCACAGTGGATGGCCGCTCTCGAGTGCGGCGGCCCGCCGCGCCCAGCGGTCGCAGCCACCGATGTCGCCCCGGTAATAGAGGTGGATCGTGCGGATGAGGGCGGCTCCGGCCTCGATCGAGTCGGTGCCGTCTCGAATCGGTCCGGGCAGCGGCGCCGCCTCGGCGCACGCGATCCAGCGCTCGACCCGGTCGTTGCGGTTGCTGAGCAGCGCATGCCAGGCGCGCGCGAGGCAAAGTCGGGCATCAGCCTCGACCGCTCCGAGCGGGAGGCGGTCGAGCCAGGCGGAGACGGTGACGAGCTTGCCCTCATTCGCGAACGCATTCCAGTGGGTCGCGATCAGATCGCGGGCCTTGTCGATCTCGCCGGCCGCGGTCGCATGGGTGATCGCCTCGTCGAGCTCGCCCCGGCTCTGGAACCAGACGCTCGCGCGCCGGTGCAGGCCCGAGACGAGGTCCGGCTGGGAGCGTTCCAGCTCCTGGCGCAGCAACTCGGCGAACAAGTGGTGGTAGCGAAACCAGCTACGGGTGCGATCGAGCGGGACGAGAAACAGATTCGAGCGCTCGATCCCCGCAAGCATCTCCGCTCCGCCGCTGCCGCCGGTGACCGCGTCGCAGAGCTCACCCGAGAGCCGTTCGAGCACCGACGTGTGGAGCAAGAAGCTGCGCCGCTCCGGGGCGAGATCGGCGAGCACCTCCTCGCCGAGGTAGTCGACCAGGTGCCGGTCGTCGCCCGCGAATGCCTGCACGAAGGCGCTGCGATCCTCCCGGCTCCGAAGCGAGAGCGCGGCCAGGTAGAGGCCGGCCGCCCACCCTTCGGTGCGCGCTTGCAAGCGCTCGACGTCGTCGGCGGTCAGCTCAAGACCGAGCAACTCGTTCAGAAGGTGCGCGCTCTCGGCCTCGTCGAAGCGGAGCTCCTCGACATGAACCTCGAGCAGCTCGCCGCGCGCGCGCAGACGCGCCAGCGGCAAAGGCGGATCGGAGCGAGTTGCGATCGCCACGCGAACACCCGGGGGCATACGTTCGACGAAGAACTCCACCTGCGCGTGCACCGCGGCGCTGGTGATCACGTGATAGTCGTCGAGGACGAGCACCAGCGGGTCGCGCCGGCCGGCGAGCTCGTTCAGCAACAGCAGCAACGCGCTCTCCTCGATCGCCAACCCGGGCGCACGCAGCACCGGGAGCGCGCTCTCGCCCAGGCCGGATCGGACCGTCCCCAGCGCAGCGATCACGTACGCCCAGAAGCGCACCGGGTCGTTGTCAGCGCCGTCGAGCGAAAGCCAGGCGAAGTCGGCGTCACCGCGCGCGCACCACTGCGAAAGCAGCGTCGTCTTCCCCCACCCGGCCCCGGCGCCGACCACCACCAACCGGGTCTGGCTAACCGGAAGCTGCTCGAGCAGCCGAAGGCGGGCAACGACCTCCGGGCGCGCCCGCGGCGCGTGCAGCTTCGTCGCGAGGAGAACCGGCCCCGAAGGGGCCTCTACGCAGCCCCCTCCGTCACTCCACCAACCCTACAACCGTCCCGCCCCAGACACCAGCGCACCAATTCACCCGGATGAAACCAAGCCACGGGTGATGACGTCTCACCCGCTCCCCCGTCACGCTCGCCGACATGGAACCAACGGGCTATCGGATCATCGTCCGCGGACGGCTGACCAATCGCTTCGCAACCAGCTTCGACGGAATGGTCACCGAGGCAGGCGACGGCGAGACAGCGCTGGTCGGTCGCATCCGCGATCAAGCGCACCTGTACGGCATCCTCGAGCGCCTGCGCGACTTCGGGCTCGAGCTGCTGCGCGTCGAGAAAGGCGCACAGTGACCAGCGTCGCCGTCGACCACAGCGAACGCGCGCTCATCCTCGCACTCCGCGCCGGCGACGAGGCGGCGTTCACCGACCTGATCGACCGCTACACACCCAGCTTGCTGCGCGTCGCCTCCAGCTACGTCCGCAGCCGCGCGGTCGCCGAAGAGGTCGTCCAGGAAGCATGGCTCGGCGTGCTCCGCGGCATCGAGCGCTTCGAAGGCCGCTCGTCGCTGAAGACATGGATCTTCCGCATCGCCGTCAACGTCGCGAAGACGCGCGCTATCCGGGAAGCGCGCTCAGTTCCATTCTCGGCGCTCTCCGACGAGCCGACCGTCGATCCCGAGCGCTTCCTTCATTGCGGCTGGCAGAGCCCGCCGACAAGCTTCGAGCGCCTCGAAGAGCGCGACGCCATCCGCTGCCTCGAAACCGCGATCGCCGCCCTGCCCCCACAACAACGACAGGTGATCACGCTGCGCGACGTCTGCGGACTCTCCTCCACCGAGGTCTGCGACCTGCTCCGCCTCACACCCGAGAACCAGCGCGTGCTCCTCCACCGCGCCCGCGCCAAAGCACGCGCCGCCCTCGAACAGCGCCAACTCGACGACTCGCCAACCGAGAGGACACGAAGCCAGCCATGAAGACCCGCAACGACCCCACTCGAGGCCAAAGATCGCCTGCGACGGACAGTCGGCGGAAGCCTTGCAAACACAACGTCGTGGCTGCGGCGGTCCGCCGACAGCCGCTCCTCGCATTCTTCCTCCTCGCATTCTCGCTCACCTGGGCGGCGCTGCCCTGGAACAGCTTCATGGCCGGCGGGCCGCTGACCGCAGCCGTCGTCATCACCGGCATCGCCGACGGCCGACGCGGCCTGCGCGAACTCGGCAGCCGCATCGTCCGCTGGCGAGCCGGCTGGCAGTGGTATGCCGCCGCGATCCTCATCCCGCTCGGCCTCGCGTTCGCAACCGGAGCCGCCAACATCGCACTCGGCGCGCCCGGCTCGGTCATTCGCCATCTCCAGCTCTCGACACTTGCCGCCGTCTTCGCGGCCCGACTCCTGCTACCCGTCGGCGCGCCACTCGGAGAAGAGCCCGGCTGGCGCGGCTTCGCCCTGCCCCGCCTCCTCGATGACCGCTCGCCCCTCACCGCGACACTCATCCTTGCGGTGATCGTCGCCGCCTGGCACGTACCGCTCATCTGGGTGTCAGGCGAGAACCTCCCACCGATCTTCATCCTCGCGACCGTGGCCGTGACGTTCTTCTACACCTGGCTGTTCCTTCGCAGCGGCGGCAGCGTCCTCTTGACCATCCTCGCCCACGCCGTCGAGGGAACCGTCGCGCCCCAGTTCACCAAGTCGACCGGCTTCTCGGGGTCAGACAAGGCCCACTGGACGCTCCTCTACACCGCGGGCTGGTGCGCAGTCGCGATCGCTGTAGTCGTGCTCGACCGCAAGCTCTGGCGCAGCACCAACCTTCGCGGGCTAGAGCGGTTTGCAGTCCCCGCGAAACCCGATCCCTCTCGAGCTCAAGCATGGAGCGTCTATGGAGCCTAGCGGGCGCAACCGGTGGCAACCGGTCGCAAATGGGACTACCCCCAACAACGGCTCAAACACGCCGATCGGCAAGCGGTGGCAACCCACGGCAACGGTTCGGGAGCGCATGGTAAAGGTCGACCACCTTCGTGCTAAAGAGGCGGTCGCTCTCCTGGCTCCGCAAGAAGAGCCAAGTCCTGCGAACCCGAGGGGTTCTTGAGAAATGTTTGTAGCTCATCGGGCCGTGTCCGAAGCGGCCGTCTTGTCGCGCTGCCGCCGCCGCCGCTCTAGCGTTGAGGCTGGGCCGGGTCGCGTCAGCGCCCGGGCGTTCGGCTCGCCGCCCGGCCCTTCGCCTCCTCGCGCCCGTTAGCACCGTCTGGGCGGCCCGTTTCTCACGGAGTTTCTCACCGGAGCTCCGTGAGGCGGCCGCCCGCACGCGCCTCGATCATGGGTCACAACAACCCTGTAGCCCTGTGTTCTAGGGTCGTCCGGCGGTGACGGAAACGACCGGCGAATCGCCTGAAGAGACTCCTAGGCCCTCAGAAGGCCTGCAGGCGCTGGCCCCACAAGGCGAATAAGGAGGAATCAAAATGTCGTATAGGACTTTGAAGTCAAAGTTGTTCGGAACGATCGGAGGTTTGGCCGTAGCAGGCATGGTGTTGGCGGGAGTCGCCACTATTACGGCTTTCACGGCGTCGTCGCCGCAGGCGGCCACGCCCGGCGCTATTACACCGCCACCCCTGCCCGACGGCATGGCGCCGGTGCCAGAGGGGAACAAGCTGTTCCTGGGGACTCACGCTGTCGGCACCCAGAACTACGTCTGCCAGCCCTCAGGCGCTGGCTTCGCCTACGTACTCTTCACGCCGCAGGCCACCCTCTCCGGCGAAGACGGTGTGCAAATCATCACCCACTACAACAGCCCCAACCCGGATGAGCCGAACACTGATCCAAAGGTGGTGGCCGATGGCATCATCCGCGCCACGTGGCAGGACAAGGACACGAGCAGGGTCTGGGCCAAGGTGCACCAACCCAATGGAGCGGTCACCGTCGACCAGAA
>WNGB01000447.1_pt1 | contig 65747 bp, 58 predicted proteins | sample 5400681 | NCBI WGS metagenome assembly WNGB01 (sample SAMN13153367, study PRJNA577476) | soil metagenome | isolation source: 115 cm soil or saprolite under grassland replicate 2 | place: USA:California | collected 2016-06-15 | reverse complement strand
ACCGCGCTCGCCGGCTCGGGGGTGGGAGCGGTGTTCAACCTCGGGCAGGTGAACCCGGTCGACGCCACCAGCACCCTCAAGGGCACGAGCGCCGGAGCCCAGCTGCAGGTCATGAACGCTTCCAGCGCCGCGGGCGCCTTCTCGCTCTACGGCGTGCTCACTCAGGCCGCGCCGGGCGCCGACTCGGCGGCCGTGCGCGGGGTCAACTCCGGGACGGGCACCGCCGGCTCCGGCCTGTGGGGAACGCACCAGGGCGCGGGCAGGGGCGTGTACGGCACCGCCGCCACCGGAGCCGGGATCGGCGTCTACGGCCGCCACACCGGCTCGTCCGGAACCGGCCCCGGCGTCCGCGGCCAGAGCGTGTCTGCGGCCGGGCCGGGGGTGCTGGGCGTGAACCGGGCCGGAGGCCCGGGACTGTCCGCCGTCGTCAGCGCGGGCACTCCCCCGCTGCAGGTGAACTCGGCCACCAAGGTGCCGAACCTGAACGCCGACCTGCTGGACGGCTTCCGGACGGCTTCCACGCAGCGGGCTTCTGGCAGCTGGGCGGCAACGCCGCCACCACTCCCGGCACCGACTTCCTGGGAACGAGCGACAACCAGGCGCTCGAGCTGAAGGTGAACGGCGCCCGGGCGCTCAGGCTCGAGCCCCCCGCGACCAGCCCCAACCTGGTCGGCGGCTTCTCCGACAACGCGGCCCAGGACGGCGCCCACGGCGTCACCATCGCCGGCGGCGGCCAGGCGGGCGCCCCCAACCGGGTCAGCGACCACTTCGGCACCGTTGGCGGCGGCCTCGACAACCGGGCCGGCAGCAGCGACGGCGACCCGGCGACCGCGCTGTTCGCGACCGTCGCCGGCGGGTTGAGCAACACGGCCAGCGACATCGAGTCCGCTGTTGCCGGCGGTGCCGGCAACACGGCTGACGGCCTCGGCTCCGCCGTCGCCGGCGGTGCCGGCAACACGGCCAGCGGCGACTACTCCACCGTCGCCGGCGGCAACCCCAACACGGCCAGCGGCACCGCCTCCGCCGTCGCTGGCGGCAACTCCAACACGGCCAGCGGCATCGAGTCCGCCGTCGCCGGCGGCGTCTCCAACACGGCCAGCGGCACCGCCTCCGCCGTCCCCGGCGGCTTCGCCAACACGGCCAGCGGCGACTTGAGCCTCGCCGCAGGCTATCGGGCGAATGCGACGCAGGGAGGCGCGTTCGTCTGGGCCGATTCCAACAACTTCGACATCGGCTCGAACGGCACGAACACGTTCACGGCCCGGACGACCGGCGGAGCGCGCTTCATCTCCGCGATCGACGCGACAACGGGCGCTCCGACGGCCGGGGTCTCCCTGACAGCGGGCGGCGGCTCCTGGTCGAGCCTGTCCGATCGGGCGGCCAAGCGGGGCTTCGGCACGGTCGACCGCAGGCGGCTGCTCAACCGGCTCGACCGGATCCCGATCACGAGCTGGAGCTACAAGTCGCAGAAGCCGTCGATCCGCCACCTGGGGCCGATGGCGCAGGACTTCCGCTCCGCCTTCGGCCTGGGCGAGGACTCGAGGCACATCGACACGATCGACTCCGAAGGCGTCGCGCTGGCCGCGATCCAGGGCCTGTACCGCCAGAACCAGGCGCTGCAGCGGCAGAACCGTGCGCTGAGGGCCCGCCTCACGACGCACGAGCGCCAGAACGCGGCGCTCTCGGCCCGGCTCACGCGGCTCGAACGCTTGGTGAAAGGGGGAGGACGATGACTCGCAAGATGCCAGAGTGCGCCTATGCCTGATCGGTGCGGCTGCAGGCGCACTTGCCTTGCGTAGGAGTAGGTGGTCACGTTTCCGAGCGGATCGGTGCGCCTGATCAGCCGGTTATCCCCGTCGTAGGCATACGCGGTTGCGCTCCGGCCTGCACGGCTCGGTTGACCAAAACTTGACCATGGGCTGAATTTCGGCCACCTTGCGTAAGACGGCGAGATGCTGAAACGCCCTAGTTGCAGGCCTTTTCTCGAATGGAGCTAGCCGGACTCGAACCGGCGACCTCCTCGGTGCGATTTGGGTGAAGGGCTTCGCCACGGTTTGCCACGGCCCGTCATTGGCCCAGCTGGGCGGCGTAGCGCCGCGGCGCTTGTGCCGCCGATTGCCGTCTCTTGTCACCGTGAATTGACCAAACTTTGACCACGGCGCGGCGTTTTCCGCGGGACCACCTCGGTCCGTTCTCGAACCAGCCATGGCGCTCGCGGCGCCCCGATGTCACTCTGTAAGGTGCTATGCGGGAGAGCCCGAGCGGCCCAGAGGTGGAGGACCCGAGCTTGCGCTCAGGAGAGCGTCGAATCGTCTCGGTGCTCGTCGCCGACATCCAGCGATCGACGCCGATCGCGGAGAAGCTTGGACCAGAGCGGTACAAGCTGCTCTTCGACGAGGTCACTCGCCTGCTGCGGCAGGAGGTCGAGCGGTTGGGCGGCACCGTCGCGCAACTGACCGGCGACGGAATGCTCTCCCTTTTCGGGACACCGGTCGCCCACGAGGACGACGCTGAGCGAGCGGTCAACGCGGCGCTCGCGATCCACGACTCGCTCGCTCGCTACGACGCGGACGTCGGGCCGGCGTACGGGATCGAGCTGCGGTCGCGGGTCGCCGTGAACACGGGCCCCGTCGTCGTCCCTGCGGCTGACTAGCCGCCCGAGCGCCTGTACAACGCACTCGGCGACACCGTCACCGTCGCGTCGAGGCTCGAGCGCTTTGCGAGCGCGAGCGGTGTGTGCGTGAGCGAACGGACGGCACGCCAGCTCGGAGAGGCGTTCCAGCTCGAGCCGCTCGGCGAACTCGAGCTAAAGGGGATAAGCGCCCCGATCTCCGCCTTCATCGTGACCGGTGTACGGGAAGTGGGAACGGCCCGACCAACCGGACCGTTCGTCGGTCGCGAAGAGGAACTAGGGGGGCTCGAAGCACTGCTCGAGGCGCTCCTGGAGGGAGCGGGCGCAGTCGTGTCGATTACGGGCGAGCCCGGAATCGGAAAGTCGCGGCTCCTCGCGGAAGTGCGTGAGCGCTATGGGGACAGTATTCGCTTCCTCGAAGGTCATGCCATCACGGGCGCCGACGAACGACCGTACTGGTCGATTCGAGAGCTGCTGCGCGACTGGCTCGGGATGGGTGTCTCCGATCCCGAGGCGCGTGTCCGCCTCGAGTTGCGAGCAGCGCTCGCGCGCACCCTCGGCGACGAAGCAGAGGAGGCATACGTCTTCTTTGCCACCCTGCTCGGGCTAAGGCTCGAAGGTGAACAGGCAGAGACGCTCGAGGAGCTGAGCCGTGATTCCATCCAGCGCCAGACGACCGACTGGGTCTTGCGGCTGGTCACTGAGCTCGCTCACGAGCGGCCACTCTGCCTCGCGTTCGAGGATTTCGAGTCCGCGGACGAGGCGACGCGCGCGCTCCTCGACGAGCTGCTGAACATCACCGAGCAGGAAGCAGTCGCCCTCGTGCTCCTCCACCGAAGCGACCCCGAGCACGAGGCCTGGCACCTGGTCGACCTGGCCCGCTGGCGCCACCGGCACCGCTTCCTGGAGCTCGAACTCGAGCCGCTTCCATCCCACACAGCGCGCCAGCTTGCCGCTTCGCGGGCCGACGCCGAGTTACCAGGCGAGGCGAGCGACATCCTTGTGGAGCGCTCGGGCGGAAACCCATTCTTCCTCGAAGAAGCGCTCCGAGACCTCGTTGAGCGCGGGGCGCTCGTCCGGCAAAACGGCCGCGTCCAACTCGCCGCCGATTTTGACTCCATTGCCATTCCAGCAGTGGTGCAAGAGGCGTTGCAGGCCCGCTTCGACCGGCTGGAGCCCTCGACACGAGAGCTGCTCGCCATGGCAGCCGTGATCGGCCGCTCCTTCGGCCTGCCGCTGCTCGAGCGGCTCTTCCCGCGCGAACGGACGACTCCCGCGCTCGCCGAGCTTCAGCGACTCGAGCTCGTCGTCGAGCAGCGACGACAGCCGGCACCCGAGTACCGCTTCCGGCACGGGGTCGTACAGGAGGTCGCTTACGCCACCCTTACCGAGGCACGACGGCGGGATCTGCACCTCCGAGTCGGCGAGGCGCTCGAGGAGATTCACCGTGAATCGCCTGAAGAGGTCTATGGCACCTTGGCCCACCATTTCAGCGAGGGTGATGAGCCGCAGCGGGCGGCGACGTACTTGCTCAGCGCAGGCGACGCGGCCCGAACGGTCTTCGCCGAGGAGGAGGCGGTCGCCTACTACCGCGCAGCACTCATCTTCCTCGAGAGGCTCGGCGAGACCGAGCGGGCGCGCGAGACGCTGTTCAAGATCGCGCTCACGCACCACCTCGGTTTCGACTTCACGCGGGTGAGCGCCGCTTACCGCGAGGCGTTTCGACTCCCGGCTCCTTCGACTAGCGCCCGTTCGCTCTCCGAGAGCGTTCGTGTTGCAGTGACCGAGCTCACGCCCGCGGATCTCGTTCCGGGGGTCGCCTACAGCGTCGATACGAAATGGCTCATCGAGAGTCTCTACCGGGGCCTGGTCAGTGTCGATAGCGACCTCAACATCGTCCCGGCGGTGGCCGAAGGAATGGACGTGTCCAACGACGGCCGCGTGTACAGCTTCGCGCTCGATGCTCGTGCCCGCTGGAGCGACGGTGCACCCGTGACGGCGGGCGACTTCGTGTTCTCGCTCGAGCAGATGCGGGAGGAGGCAGCACCCACGGCCCACCTCCTAGATGACGTGGAAACCGCCAGAGCGGTAGACGAAAGGACGCTCGAGGTTCGGCTGGCATACCCGCGGAGCTACTTCCTTTACCTGGTGGCTGTTTGGTGGTACCCCCGGCCTCGGCATCGGCCCGATGTCGAGCGCGCCTTCCGTAGAGGCGATCTCGTGACCAACGGCCCCTTCCGGCTCGATGAGCTGACTACGGAGCGCGCCCGCTTCGTCGCTAATCCGCACTGGCATGGACGCCGGGGAAACGTCGGGACGGTCGAGATCCTACTCTTCGGAGTAGGGGATCCCGAACCGTATGTCGAGGCCTGGGTCCAAGGCGTGACTGAAATCGAGGCGCTGCGCGAGCGTCGGGCCGTCGAGGCGCCGAACACCGTTGCCGAGATTACGCCGCAGCTCGGCATCAGCTTCTTACATCTTCGGCCGCGCCCTCCCTTCGATGACCAGCGCGTCCGGCAGGCGTTTGCACGCGCCGTCGATGCGGACCAGCTTTACGAACGGGTCGCTGCGGAAAGAGATTTCGGGCCGGGCCAGGGAACGGCTCCCCGTCGCGGAGGCTTGCTCCCGCCGGCGATGCCCGGCCATGGGCACCGCAGCGGACCCGGCTACAACCTCGAGGAGGCGCGCAGGCTGTTGGCCCTCGCGGGATATCCGAATGGGCGCGGCCTTCCCCCCGTAGAGCTCACCGTACCGGCGGAGGACACTGGGGCCGTGATTTCGGAGCAGTTCTCGCGACTGGGCGCCGACGTGCAGGTCGTCGTCGATGCCGCTGAGGCAAGGATGGTCGGTAGCGGTGAGGCGCACGTGACCGCCACGGCGTGGCAGGCCGACTATCCCGATCCGGATGGGATACTGCGAACGCTGAACGACGTCGCCTTCCGCGATCCTGAAGCGAGCGCTATGCTCGCGGACGCGGCCGCGGCGACGGATCGAGACGAGCGCCTTCGCCGCTATCAGGCGATTGACACCTACCTCGTCGGCGCGCGCGCATACGCGGTTCCGACGTACTATGGCCGCATAGTTTCCCTGCGCAGGCCATGGATCAGCGGCTACTGGCGCAGCCCGCTGGCACCAGCGCCGTTTGACGACCTCGTCGTGCGACCGGAACTGCGGCCGTAGCGGTCACCTCTACGGCGCGAGGGTCCAGGCCCGGCGCTTGCCCTCCTTGGATCCTTACGTCGCGACGAATTGACCAAACCTTGACCACAGGAGCGGGGTATAAAGGCCAAATACGAGCCTACGCGAGTGATCCCGCAACGCCGGTTCCAACGTGCTCGGATGGCCGCTGACGTTGAGCCCTGAAACAATCGAGAGGTGCTCCCGGATTACTGGGTTGAGCGACCCCGCATGAGCTTGAGCCCTTCCACGCGAGCCGCAATCGAGGAACTCCTCTCGGTCGCGGACGATGCCCCGAACCTTCCACTGGACATCAATGCGCTTCTCCGACGCTACGGGAATATCGACCCCTGGAAGTTCCTATGCGGAGTCGCCGACCGCCGTAGGATCGCCTTCCACGGAACAGGCGATGCCGGCATCGAGTCCTTCGAGCCTCGCCAGCCAGTCGATCTTGCACCGTTCGGCGACCAGAAGGCTGTCTTTGCCACGAGCGACCCGGTCTGGGCGATGTTCTATGCGATCGTGGACCGTGACCGTCACCAGATCACGCTCAACAACGGCTGCATCATCCTTCTCGGCTCGAGAGGCCGTCCCGGCGCACCCCACTACTACTTCTCGATCAGCCGCCATGCATTGCAGGAGCGACCCTGGCGAAGTGGCTATGTCTACTTCTTGCCGGCAGACAGCTTCGTCGAGCAGGCGCCGGGCGTGTACGCCGGTCACGCCGCCCGAGTCCCGCAGTTGGCGAGCCCGGTGCCGGTCGCCCCCTTCGCACGTCTTCGAGTCTCTCCGGGCGACTTTCCCTTTCTCGCGCAGATTCGCGGCCACGAAGACGAACGGTTGGCCGAGTATGCCCAAGCTGTGATGACGGCCGCCCCGTGGCCAGATTTAGCGCCACCGCGCTCGACGTGAGGCGCAGCAGCGCGTCGGTCGGGGCTTCGAGCTCTGCGTCCAGGACCATTCCGACCGACGATTCCCGTCTGCCGGAGAGGACGACTGCACGCACGATCGCTCCGGATGCGAGTATCCACGATGCGACACTGAACAACTCCCGGTGAGGCACCCGCAGCCAGGCATCTTCGCGCTGGGGACCGCGTCGCATGCGTACCTCGAGCTCGACGCGTCCGACGTAGGAACACGCGGCGAGCTCGTCGGGACGATCGCCTCGCTGCGCGAGCCGAGGACGACGATGGAAGGCGTCAACCTCGTCGCCGGCTTCCGCCCCGAGCTCTGGCACGACGTCGACCCGGACGACGCTCCGGCGGGTGCGGAGGGTTTCAACGCTCCGATCGTCGCGACGGGCGGCTTCGTCATGCCGGCGACGCAGCGCGACGCCGTGCTTTGGCTGTCCGGCAGCGCCTATGACGTGGTGTTCGACGTCTCACGCATGGCGATCCGGGAGCTGGCCGGGATTGCAACCGTCGCGGAGGAAACGTCGAGCTGGCCCTACCGCCGCGATCGCGACCTGACCGGCTTCATCGACGGAACCGAGAACCCGACGCTGATGGACGCCCCGGAACTCGCGGTGATCGCCGAGGGCGAGCCCGGCGCCGGGGGAACGATATTGCTCCTACAGAGGTGGGCTCACGACGCAGCGGCCTGGGAAGCACTCTCCGACGCGGACCAGGAACTCGTGATCGGGCGCCGGAAGGCCGACAGCGTCGAGCTCGACGATAAGCCGGCGGACTCGCACGTCACGAGCACCGACCAGGATCGCTTCGGGAAGATCTTCCGGCGCAACACGCCCTACGGCACTGTGACCGACCACGGAACGATGTTCGTGGGCTTCAGCGCCGACCAGCAGCGTCTCGTGCGAATGCTCGAGAGCATGGCCGGCTCGAACGGCGCTGCTCCCGACGCCCTGACGCGGTACACGCGGGCGCTGACAGGCGCGTACTACTTCATCCCGTGCATCGAATCGCTCCGACGCACCGCCAGTGCTCCTGAGCCGAGACCCGCGCCAAGCAGCTGATACGCCGTCGTCGGCGATCTGCCGGAAGATCGCCGACGTGCTCCTCTATGGGCGCTCCGTCGAGCGCCATCCCCTCCTCACTGCGCCTTTCCCATCTCGCATCCGCCTCGCGTTCGCTGGCCGCGGGGCGCCCTAACGTTCGGGCCGACCTAGCGTCCAACCTTGCTGGTACATCAACTACGAGGAGGTTTTTCACTGCGTTTCTCACTTCCGAGCCCTGCGCTGGTCGTCGCCTGCCTGGCCCTGCTGGTGGCAGCGGGGGGTGTCTCCTACGCGGCCACGGGCAGCTCCGTCAACATCGCCGATCCGGTCACGGCCACGAGCAAGGCCAAGGTCACCCCTGGGGGGAAGCTCTGGGTGGGGGACGGCGCCGGCTACGTGACCGTGGACGGAAGCGTTCGCCCCGCTGCGCCAGCCTCGCCTTGGAGCGCGAGCGTGGATTTCCCGCCCAACCAAAAAGTCATCGCGGGGCCGAGCTCCTTGCCGATCAATGTCACGAGCCTCTCCGTCTCGGCTAGACCGACCGGAAACGACGTCGAATTCTCACTGCACGGCTTGTACATTCCGAGCAGCGCCACGGACTGTCTTAGCGGGACACTTGACGCTACGCTCTGGCTCATTCGTGACACGGGCGACGGGGTCACGCCCCTCTCCTTCAGCTTCCCGACGCCCCTGCAGTACAACCCACCCGCAAATACGAAGGCGTGCCTGTATGCAGCGGTTGTAAGCGGAGGCCCCACGGTGAGGCTGAACGCCTCCGGCTTCTATGGCGGCTGAAAAGGCGGTAGCCGAGGTTCGATCCACAAGGGACGATGATGCTGTGACCAGTTGAACTCTCTTGAGCACGTCGGACGGGGGTAACGAAAGGAGCAGGGGGACACCCGCTACGCGACGCATGAAAGAGTCCGGCGGGCTCGATCTCGGGTCGCCCGTGCAGCTTGCTTGCGGCGCGAAGCGCGACGTCCTTGCCGTCGGAGAGCCTGAGTAGGTGGACGCTCGCCCCGACGGCGTAGACGACGATGCCTCTGGCGATGTCACCGAAGCGAGCGTGCCTATTGCCAGCGTTTCAGCGATGGAGCTAGCCGGACTCGAACCGGCGACCTCCTGGGTGCGATCCAGGCGCTCTCCCAACTGAGCTATAGCCCCGCAGAGAGCCAGTGTAGCTAGGCCGCTGTTCGCTTCTCGTCCAGCTTGCCGGCGCGGATCGTCTCCGCCATGTCCTTCGACTCCTCGCGGTAAACGCTTCCGTCCTCGAACTCGATCCAGGGAAAGTTCCTCTGCCCCGTCCGCTCGATCGTGTCCTTCCGCCTCGACCGCGGGATCCCGTACCCCTCTTTGACGAGCTCGTACTCAACGCCGGAGTCATTCAGCGCCTTCTGGACGCGCCAGCACGGGTGTCCTTCGATCTTCACCCACGTGCCGCTACAGCGATGCAGCTTGATCGCCATGCTCCCTCCTCCCGATTATTCGCGCTCCACGCGCCGCCCGCCGACGATCGCGTCCTGTCCGTCCTCGAAGCGCACCCACGCCTTGCCGTTGCCGTCGTAGTCGGGCGACCAGACGATCAGCGTCGCCGGCCGCCCCGCAACACGGCACGCCTCAGTGCCTTCCGGCTCGGCCCCCCGCCATACCCGTACGAACGGGTTCTCCTCCCACTCGCGGCCGATCGTCGTCTCGTCGGTGTGGCCCGGCAGCACCCGCCGTTCGTGCGACATCGCCATGTACACATCCATCACCGCCGAGCGAATCTGCTCGAAGTCGCCGCCGCCCACCGAGTCCTTGAACAGCGTGTCCCCCGAAAAGGCGGCCTCGCCGTTCACGACGAAGCAGACCATGTCGTCGGAGTGGCCGGGCGTCGGAATGGCCTCGATCTCGAGCCCGCCCACCCGCAGCCCGCCTGTCACCACCGGCAGACCGAGCTCGTCTTCGTGCGCGACGTGGTCGGTGTGCGCATGCGTCCGGAGGACGTGCGTCGCCTCCACCCCCCACTCCTCCGCCCGCCGGCGCAGCGGCTCGAGCGGCGCCCCCGAGTCGACATACACGGCCTTCCCGCCGCGTTCGTCCGCGACCAGATACGCGTTCGACAGCCAGCCCGGATCCATGCTTCGTTCCACCAGCATTGAGAGATAGGCTAGTCCTCCCGACTCGAAAAAGGAGAACCGATGGCAGGGCTGATGAGCAGGACGATGATGATTCTCAAGGCGAAGTGGTCGAAGCTGCTCAACCGCGCCGAGGACCCCGCCGAGACCCTCGACTACTCCTACGAGCGGCAGCTCGAACTGCTCCAGAACGTCAAGCGGGGCGTCGCCGACGTGGTGACGGCCAAGAAGCGGCTGGAGCTGCAGACGACGCAGCTCGAGCAGAGCGTCGTCAAGCTCGAGACGCAGGCGCGGCAGGCCGTCTCTGCCAGCCGCGAGGACCTTGCGCGGGAAGCCCTACAACGGAAGGCCGTGGCGCAGCAGCAGCTCCAGGGCCTCGATCAGCAGGTGAAGGGGCTCGAGGGCCAGCAGGAGAAGCTCGTGGCGAGCGAGAAGCAGCTGTCGGCCAAGATCGAGGCCTTCCGTTCCCAGAAGGAGGTCATCAAGGCCCAGTACTCCGCCGCCGAGGCGCAGGTGCGGATCGGCGAGGCCGCCACCGGAATCGGGGATCAGATGGCCGACACGGGGATGGCCATCCAGCGGGCCAAGGACAAGACCGAGGAGATGCAGGCGCGCGCGGCGGCCGTCGACGAGCTCGTTGCCGCCGGATCCTTGGAGGACTTCACCTCCGGAGGCCAGACCGACCTCGACCGCGAGCTGGCTCAGCTGTCGGCGACCACGCAGGTCGAGGACGAGCTCTCGAAGCTGAAGGCCGAGGTGGGCGCCGGAGACGGAAAGAAGGAGCTGAGCGGCGGGGGATCTAGCGAAGGCTGACCGGGATCAGCACGGCGATGAAGCCGAGCACGGTCGTGACCTGAAGGGTGAGGAGCCGGCGTCGCGACGCGGCTATCTCGCTCCAAAGGCTTCGACTATCAGCGTGGGTCTCGGCGCGAAGCGCTCCGAGGTCGTCGTGCACTTCGGCGCGGAGCCCACTCATCTCTGCTCTGAGAGCCTGAAACCCGTCACGCATTTCGCTCCGCAGGCCTCGAATCTCAAGCGCAAGATCGTCCAGACGATCATCCGTCCAGCGCGTGCGGCCAGGCTCGGTCACGGGAAAAGGGTATACCCGCTCCTGTGCTGAAACCGTGCGGGCTTTGTGTCAGAGCGGAGCGTCGAACAGAGCGAACCAACGTGACAGGTCCTGCTCGATCGGAAGCTCCTTCTCCAACTTCGCCTTCAGCTCCAGCTCCTCGGCGTTGTCGCGCTCCTTCTCCCCGGTCGGCACGAACGGCCAGAACGTCCCCGTCTTGTAGCCGTAGATGAAGTAGACCGGATGCTTGCCGCCCTTGAACTCGAACACGGCGGCGAGTAGCTGCGGGCCGAAGCCGCGCGCATCCAGCTCGGAGCCGATGAGGTGGACGGTGGTGACCAGATCCTCGAACTGCGAATCGCGGACGATGATCCATTCGAAGCCAAAGTCGTCGGAGCGCCGCTCGATCTTCGAGTTCGACTGCGTCGCGACCGCGTCGAGCAGCTCCTGCATCTCGTTCTCGGCGCGGACGAACTCGCTTGCCGACAAGGGCTTGAAGCAGACGGCAGCCACCCCTGCCGGCCTGAGGCCGAGCTCGACGTCCAGGGTGACCTGGGCGGTCGAGAGGGCGAAGAGCCGGTCGCGGGCGGCGCCCTTCAGCCGCTTGCGCCCGAACAGGATGTCGGTAAAGCCCACCTACTAGGAGACGGGCTTGCCCATCTCGCGCGCGATCTCGGCGAGGCGGGCCAGCCGCTTCTCCAGCGGCGGGTGCGTGGCGAAAAGCTCGGTCGTGGCCGATTTGACGCTCGTCGGGATGATGAAGAAGGCGTTCATGGTCTCGACCTCGCGCAGGTCCCGCTGCGGGATCGACATGATCTGGCTCGAGATCTTCTGCAGGGCACTCATCAGATGCTCGGGCGCTCCTGTGATGAGGGCCGAGCCGCGATCGGCCGCGTACTCGCGGTAGCGCGAGATCGCCCTGATCAGGAAGAAGCTGATCAGGTAGGTCAGCATCGAGACGAGGAAGATGATCAGCCAGATGGGGACACCGCTGTCGCCGTCGCGGCGGCCGCCGCCAAACAGCCCGCCGTAGAGCCCGAAGCGCATCAGCACTCCTGCCAGCATGGCGAAGAAGCTCGCCAGCGTCATCACCAGGACGTCACGGTTGAGGATGTGCGAGAGCTCGTGCGCAAGCACTCCCTCGATCTCCTGCGGCTCGAGCCGCCGCCACAGGCCGGTCGTCACGGCAACGACGGCACGCTTCTTGTTCCGGCCGGTTGCGAATGCGTTCGGGACGTCGCTGTCGACGACTGCGATGCGCGGCTTCGGCAGGTCGGCCATCGCGCACAGCCGCTCGATCATGGCGTGCAGCTCCGGCGCCTCGTCCTCGCTCACGGTCTTCGCGCCGGAAGCCATCAGCGCGAGCTTGTCCGAGGTGTAGTACTGGAAGATGGCCAGTCCGAGCACGATCAGGAGCATCGGGACCAGCCCGACGTTCAGGACCTGGAAGAGGACGACCGCGAAGCCGACATAGAGAGCGCCGAGCAGTCCCGCCGTCAGGAGCATCCGCAGCGACAGGCCTGCATCCCGACCATACGCCTTGCGTTCCATCGGGGCAATAGTAGCCGTGGAGCGGCGCCTCGTTGCTCGTTAGACTCGCGGCCGTGCGCCGCCTGATCGTCGTCGTCGGAGGAGTCGCCGTGCTCGCCGTTGCAGCCGGCTGCGGCGGCGAAGGGACGGTCAAGCCGCTTCCTGAGACGGTGGTCGGAAAGACTCCGACCCGCCCGGCTGTGGTTGGGAACGCGGCGGCGGGCAAGCAGGTCTTCGTCTCGACCGGCTGCGGCGGCTGCCACACGTTCAAAGCGGCAGGGACGACTGGGAAGATCGGCCCCGATCTCGACAAGTACCTCACGGGGAAGCCTCCCGCGTTCGTCCGCGAGTCAATCGTGAACCCGAACGCCGAGATCGCGAAGGGGTACAACGCCAACATCATGCCGGCCACCTACGGCTCCGATCTCTCCGCGAAGCAGCTCGCCGATCTCGTCGCCTTCCTGACGCAGAAGTGACCTTGACTTCCTGGCCGCCGTCCGCTCCCGCCGGGCAAAGCCCGGCTCCGCCGACGGCTGACGCCGCTGGCGGCACGATGCGTCGTCGGCGGCGCTTGAAAGTACCTCTTTGTACGCCCTGCCTTCCGCCTCCGAGCCTCCTTTGCCAGCGGCGCCCCAGAAAGCCACGGTGATCGATCTCAGGGCGGCGCGTGCCGATCCGGACCGTTTCCGGGCTGCTCTCGCGCGCAAGGGCGCCGGGGAGGCCTTCGACGAGCTGCTGGCGGCGGACGCGCGGTGGCGCGAGCTGGTTCCCCAGGTGGACGAGCTGCGCGGCCGGCAGAAGATCCAGGGAAAGCCGACGCCGGAGCAGCTCGAAGAGCTGAAGCAGGTGAAGGCGGAGCTACAGCGGCTCGAAGGCGAGCTGGCGGAAGCGGAGACTGCGCGCGACGAGCTGCTCCGCCAGGTACCGAACCCTCCCGACAAGTCCGTGCCCGACGGCGACGACGCGGACGAGGATGCTCGCGAGGAACGGCGCTGGGGCGATCCACCCTCCCTCGCCGATCCCAAGGACCACCTCGAGCTCGCCCGCTTCGACATGGACCGCGCATCTCGGCTGTCGGGCTCCCGATTCGGCTATTGGATCGGCGAAGTGGCGCTGCTGGCGACGGCCGCCTACCGGCTTGCGCTCGACCACTTGGTCAAGGCCGGGTTCGTTCCCGTTGTGCCGCCCGTCCTCGTGCGGGAAGAGGCCATGTACGGGACGGGTTGGTTCCCTACCGAGGAATCGAACATCTATGGGGTCGCGGGCGAGGATCTCTACCTCGTCGGAACTTCGGAGGTTCCGGTCGGCGGCCTGCACATGGGCGAGATCCTCGAAGAGGAGTTGCCGCTGCGATACACGGCGTTCTCGACCTGCTTCCGCCGCGAGGCGGGCGCGGCCGGAAAGGACACACGCGGGATGTTCCGCGTCCACCAGTTCAACAAGGTGGAGCAGTTCGTCTTCTGCCGGCCGGAGGAGTCGTGGGACGAGCACGAGCGGCTGATCGCGAACTCGGAGGAGATCGCGCAGGCTTTGGAGCTGCCGTATCGCGTCGTGACGTTGCCGGCGGGCGACATGTCGGCAGCCTCGGCAAAGACGTACGATCTGGAGGTCTGGTTCCCGGCTCAAGAGCGCTATCGCGAGGCGGCCTCGATCTCGAATACGACGGACTACCAGGCGCGGCGGCTGCAGATCCGCTACCGGCCGAACGGCGGCCCGGTCCCCGTACACACGCTGAACGGGACCGCGGTAACCGACCGCTACGTGCTCGCGATCCTCGAGAACCGCCAGCACGAGGACGGCACGGTCGATGTGCCGGAGTCGCTGCGGGCGTACGGCGCGCCCGACACGGTCTCAGGCTAGGGCAGAATTCTCTGTAGGGCGGGGTGCCGGAGCGGACGAACGGGGCGGCCTTGAAAGCCGTTGGCCCCTCACGGGGTCCGTGGGTTCGAATCCCACCCCCGCCGTCTCTCCCGGACCCCCACTACGCCTGCCCGAGCTGTGGTGCGGAGAATCCCGACGGCAAGCGGTCTTGCGGCGACTGCGGAAGGTCATAAGGGGCCCGCGTGATCTCACAGAAGCCGAGGCCAGGAACACGGCATCCTGCTGGCGCGAAGGTCAAGCTCGTCGTCAGCAACGGGAGGCTCAGACGCCGCTGAGCGGCCTCGGTAGGAAAGGATCGCCGGCCGGAAAGAAGCAGGCTTTTCGCTCGTCTTGTAGCGATGGAGAGCGAAGGAGAGAGTCGAAGATGAAACGAAGGCGAAGCCCGTGATGCTTGCACGGCTCTTGCGGCGAGGATCTCTCGTACCGGTTTTGCTCGCCGCGCTGATGGTCCTCGCGGTGGGCTCCGCCCAGGCGAAGCCGGGCGGCTTGGACCCCTCCTTCGGTTCGACGGGAGTGGTGAGGACAGCGTTCGACTCGGAGCCAACTTCGGAAGCCGCCGTCAACGGAATCGTCGTTCAACCCGACGGCAAGATCGTTGCCGCGGGCGGAAGGACCATGGGCCAGAGCATCTACGACTTCGAGAGCTTCTCACTTGCTCGCTACACGGCGAGGGGCTCTCTCGACACGAGCTTCGGGTCCGGCGGAAGGATCTCCATGGTGTTCTGCTGCGCCGGGGGCGCCCGTGGGATCGCTCTCCAGCCGGACGGCAAGATCGTGGTCGTCGGCTCGGAAGGCATTGAGGATGTCAAGCCCTACGCTTTCGCCCTCGCCCGCTTGGAGCCTGGCGGTTCGGCTGATTCGAGCTTCGGCTCCGGCGGGACGGTTAGGACACAGATCGGGGTGGGGAGCGAGGCAAACGCCCTCGCGCTCCAGCCGGACGGCAAGATCGTCACGGCCGGCTACAGCTACGACGGCAACAGGACGTCCTATGCGCTCGCCCGCTACAACCCGGACGGCTCGCTCGATGCGACGTTTGGCTCGGGCGGAACGGTGACTACTCCAATGGGACCGCAGTTCGACTTCGCTCAGGCGCTCGCTCTGCAGCCGGACGGCAAGATCGTCGTCGGCGGCTACACGCACTTGCCCGGGGACCGGACAGACATCGCGCTCGCACGCTTCAATTCCGATGGGTCATTGGACACGAGCTTCGGCACGGGCGGGAAGGTGATGACCGGGGTGCCCGGGTACCAGTTCATCTTCGACATCGCGCTCCAGACCGACGGCAAAATCGTCGCCGCGGGCACGGATGGGCCGCCCAACTTCGGATTCTTCGCGCTCAACCGCTACAACCCGGACGGCTCGCCGGACACGACCTTCGGAACAAACGGGAAAGTTACGACCGAGATCGGCTCCGGCCGCGCTTTTGCGACCGGCGTCGCGATTCAGCCGGATGGAAAGATCGTCGCCGCCGGCTCCACGGAGGCACCGCACCCGTGGACCATCGGCATGGCTCGCTACAAGGAAGACGGCTCGCTCGACGCGGGATTCGGATCGGGCGGGAAGGTCACGGGCCCGGTCGGCGACGGACGGGCGGTCGCGCTCCAGTCGGATGGGAAGATCATCGTCGGCGGCAGTTACGGCGCAAAGTTTCAGCTTGTCCGCTACCTCAGCGGGAAGGAGCGTTGCCGCGTCCCGAAGGTGCGGGGCAAGCGCCTCGAAAAGGCCAAGCAGGCAATCCACCGCGCCTACTGCATGGTCGGACGGATCAGCCGAGACTTCTCGAACACGGTCCGAAAGGGCCGGGTGATCTCGCAGAAGCCGAAGCCCGGAGCACGGCGTCCCGCGCGGGCAAAGGTCAAGCTCGTCGTCAGCAAGGGGGTGCAGAAGCGGCGCTGGTAAAACGCGCCCCGGTTCTTACCAGTGATCAAAGGAATCGTGCACAAGTCGGCCTTACCGGTCCTTGGAAGAGCATCAGTGGTTTCGGCGTCGGCACTCGTGGTGCTACTCCTCGCTACGGCAGGCGCCGCTCAGGCGGCACCCGGCGAACTCGACTCGACCTTCGGTGCCGGCGGAATCGTCACGATCCCGGAGGGCGTCGAGGCGGCGGCCGTAGCCCTCCAACCCGACGGGAAAATCGTTGCCGCCGGGGGAAGGCCGGGCTTCGTCATCGCCAGATACAACTCGAACGGGTCGCTCGATTCGAGTTTTGCGTCGGAGGGCGTTGCCACCATCTCGAGTTTCAATCGAGCGAACGCCCTCGCGCTCCAGCCTAACGGCAAGATCGTCGCCGTTGGAAGCAGTTACAACGGCTCCCAATGGGTTTTCGCGCTTGCGCGCTTCAATCCCAGCGGCCTGCTGGACCCTGACTTCGGCTCCGACGGCAAGGTAACGACGGCGATTGGGTCGAGCGCTCTGGTTGAAGCACGTGCGGTCGCGCTCCAGCCTAACGGCAAGATCGTCGCCGGAGGCTACAGCGATGCCGGCGATTCGGTGTTCACGCTCGTCCGCTACCAGGCCGACGGCTCGCTCGATACCGACTTCGGCACCGGTGGCATCGTCACGACTCCTTCCTTCTTCGGATCGGCAAACGGCGTCGCGGTGCAGTCGGACGGGAAGATCGTCGCTGCCGGCTGGTCCTCGCTCGCGCGCTACCAGGCAGACGGCTCGCTCGACGCCGGCTTCGGCGTCGACGGCGTCGCTACAACACCCGGCGCCGACTTCAATGCCGTTGCCCTCCAGCCGGACGGAAAGATCGTCGCGGCCGGCAGACCGCGCGGCGGGGCGTACGGCCTGGCCCGGTACAACCCGGATGGCTCCCCCGACGCGGGCTTCGGGACAGGAGGCTTGGTCACGACCGACTTGGGCGGAGGCGAGGGGGCGCTCGCGGTCGCGCTGCAGGGAGACGGCAAGATCGTCACCGCCGGGCACCAATGGCCGGGCGAGACGCTCCCCAACGACAACTTCGCAGTTGTCCGCTACGAGGGGGACGGAGCCCTCGATACTGGCTTCGGGATCTGCGGGAAGACCGTCACTGTCACCCCCACTATGGACATCGCCCGCGGGCTCGCGCTCCAGCCCGACGGCAAGATCGTCGCCGCAGGTTCCACTGAAGACGCGTCGTCGAGAGCGTTCGAGGTCGCCCGCTACCTAGACGGTGGCGAGGGATCCGGCGATTGCCGCATTCTCAGCATCGACCGGCTCGGCCAGGGAACCGGCGTGGTCTATTCGGCACCACAGGGCGTCCGCTGTGATCCGACCTGCTCGGCGCCATTCCCAGCAGGATCGTCCGTCACCCTCGCAGCCGACCCGGACACACGGTCGGTGTTCTCCGGTTGGGGAGGCGATTGCTCGGGCGCCGACACATGCACGCTGACGCTGGACCAAGCTCGATCGGTTACCGCGACGTTCTCTATTTGCGTCGTTCCGAAGCTGAAGGGCAAGCGACTCGAACGGGCGAAGCAGGCGATCGTCGCCGCTCACTGCTCGGTCGGCCGGGTGACCAGGAGACTCTCACGAAGGGTCGAGAAGGGCAGCGTGGTTTGGCAGCGCCCACCCGCACGATCTCGACGGCCCGCCGGCACAAAAGTGGATCTTGTCGTAAGCAAAGGAAAGCGCGGACGTAGCGCAAGACGTCATCGCGCCAAGCGCGTTCGCGTCGTGCTCACGACAGCGGGCACGATCGCCGAGCTCGCCGCTGGAGGCAGCCGGATCGCATGGCTTCAGTACGACGATTCCTCGATCCACGGCTACTCCTTCAGCACACACAGGAAGACGCGGCTGGCGAGAGCGGGCTCGGCCAATTACCCCGATGTGGGCGGACTGACTGTGGCCGGCGCGCGCATCTACTGGCGCGAGGGCTTCGCCTCCAATTCTGAGTTCGGCTGGCGTCTCCGCACGGCGACGCGCCTCCGTTCAACGATGCTCGCCCACGGCCGGTACGAATGTGGTTCCGGAGGAACCGGGCTGGGGGGCGTCGCCGGCTCCGGGAGCATCTTTCTCTACTCCACGTACAAGCTCGCGGGCGAAGATTGCGAGGCGGCAGGTGACTATTCGACGGTGACGGCATCGCGGCTCTTCCGCGTCACCGCGTCGCAGCGGCGTCTGCGGACACGCGGAGTGCCGAAGGCGCCGGGCACGACGCGCCTTGCGTACACGGGCGGACGGGTCGCGTCGGTGCCCCTCGTGAACGGGGTGGAGCTCGCAGATCAGCACTTGTCGAAGACGGTCGAGGTCCGCGATGCGAGGTCGGGCGCTCTCGTCCGCCGCTTCGAGACGTCCGCGTATGTCTGGGCGCTTGCGCTCTCGAGCAGGCGGGTCATCGTGCTCGTCGCGGAGCGCGGCGGAACGGATTGGCGAATCGAGCGTTACTCAGTGAGAACCGGCGCGCGCCTCGGAACCACTCCCGTCCCGCCTCCTGCCCACGGGGCCTCCCTCGACGTCGCCGGCTCCCGCGTCGTGTACGGCGGTCGACGGGCTGGAAGACAGACAATCTTGCTGGTCCGAGCCGACACGGGGAGGACAAAGGTTCTCTACCGGGGACCGGCCCGCGAGATCCAGATCGCGGGACGGCGGGTTGTCTGGGTCGACGGCCGAGATCAGATCAAAGAGATCACGCTGGGAAAGCCCAACGCCTGAGCACCGGCAAGCCCTGCGGGGACAGAGCCTTGCAGCGCTTGAAGGCGTTGAGCCCCGAAAGCGGCTCCGTGGGTTCGAATCCCACCCCGCCGCTCAGCCACGGAAAGCAGGCGGCTACGCTGGCCTGATGCGCGACACGGACGTTCGGCAGGGCCCGAGCCTCGTGCAGCGGCTCGCCTTGTGGCTCATGCGCGGTCGGGCTGCCGACATCGAGCGCGAGTCGCGCGAATGGTTCGTCGTCTGCCCCAACTGTGGGCTCGCACGCAGCTACTGGGACATCGGCGGCGTCCGCTACAAGGCCCGCTCGCGCGGAAAGCGCCTTGGTCTGCGCTGTCCCGCATGCGGCAAGCGGAGCATGCATCCCGTGGAGCGCCGACCAATCAGCGCACCGCGATAGGCGGGGTGACGACGAAGTCATGGCACCAGTAATGCTGGTTTGGCAATGGGAGACCGTGAGCCGCGAGAGCGGCTCCGTGGGTTCAAATCCCACCCCCGCCGCTGTTCGCAGCCCGACATTACGGAGACTCGCGGGCAGACGCATGCAACCCTAGATCGATGGCTCGGACGAGAGGCGGGGCAATAGGAGACAAAGCGCGTCGGCTCGCGTCGGCCGGAGCGATCGTTTGGACCGCCGCTTTCCTTCTCGCTCAACTCGGGCACGCCAACCGCGGTGTCGTGCGGGATCCGAACGACGTCGCCGGGCCGCTCGATATCGCCTATGCGCGCCAGGGGGTCGCCGGCTCCGACGCCGTTACCGGCACCGTGGTCATGTACGGCGGATTCTCGTCCCGACGACTGCACGGCGAGGGCGGCGTCGCCTTAGCCCTCGCGACGACTCGTTCGCGTTATCCCGACCGGTGGGTGTTCGTCTCCTTCACGGGTGGACGCCTCCGAGCGGTCGTGCTTGACAACGTCGGGAACGAGCTCGGTGCCGCATCGGCCTCACGCCCGAGCGCGCGAGCTGTAAAGGTCACGATCCCCAAGAGGGCGTTGGACAACTCTCCCGGCTATTACTGGACCGCGTTCACGACCTTCAGAGACGGTGGAGCCTGCGCGAACTTCTGCGTGGACGCCACGAAGACGCGCATGCGCCATCCGGAAACGGGAGCCTTGGTCGTCGGTCGTGTTCTTCACGACTACATGCCTCCGAGCATCCGTCTTCTGAGCTTTCCCGATCCCTCAACCGAGAAGTCGCCGACGCTTCGCTACAAGGTCGCCTTCCGCGTTAACGACCGCGGCTTTTCCGGGCTCAAGCGTTGGCGCCTCGACCAGAGGGTCGTCGGCGCGAAGCGCCGAACGGTAGTCGCACGCGGGCGCGGCGAAGGCACGAAGACAGTCACGCGCACGGGCGCCGAAGGCGCCACCTATCGATACCGCGTCATCGCCCGCGATCGGCAGGCGAACTGGCGTCGAAGCAGGAGCGTCGTAGTAACCGTGCCTTTCGATGACGATAATCCGGCGCTCGTCGACGGTTACGGCGGCACGTGGGCCTCGTCGTCCGTCAAGGGGAGCTTCCGCGGCACGCAGCACTCGACCTCCGCGCCGAAGGCGACGGTCTCCTACGCGTTCACGGGCAGACACACGGCATGGATCGCATCGGGGGGAACGGGCATTGCGAGCGTTCAAGTCGACGGAGGCGCCCTTGCATTCGTCGACCTGAGGGCGGTCAGGGGCCCGCGCCGCGTAGTCTTCGCGCGATCGCTCCGGCCGGGCGCGCACACGGTCACGATCACCGTCGTCCGCGGGACGGTCAACGTGGACGGAATCGCCGTCCGGGGCTCGATCTCCTCGGCACCGGAAGCAACGGGGGCTTCCGTGGAAGACGCGATTCGCCCTCAGGCCTCGGCGCGCCTGGGCGAGCGCTTCCCCGATCTCGACGGGCTCGATTGCACATCTTCCTCGACAGACGCGGCTTTCGCCCTTCCTCTCTGCCCTTCGCTACGGAGCGTACGAATCGAGGCCGGCGAGCGCGCACGTGCTCGAGCAACTGCGCGCCCGGCCTACAACGACGCCTGGCACGGCTGGCCCGTGCAGCCGCTCTTCAGCCAGCATCCGATCCGGGGCTCGTTCCTCGACCCCCGCCCCGGCGGCTATCACTTCGGGATCGATATCAACGTTCGCGACGACCGCCCGGAGGCCGGCGCGCCCGCCGGCCGCACCCACCGTGTCTACGCCGTCGAAGGAGGCACCGTCGGAAACGTACGTGACGGGCGGGGCTTCGCCTGCGACCTGCGCCGTCTCGAGGTCGGTCACTTCTTCTACTACCACGTCGATGCAGTCGTCGGGGTGGGACAATCGGTGCGTCCGGGACAGATGATTGGGTGGACGTGCAAAGGCCAGTGGCACGTCCACCTCTCCGAGACGGGCTTCGCCGGTGGGGCACGGGTTCTGGTCAATCCGCTCCATCGCGGCGGGAAGCTGCGCCCCTACGTCGACAGGGCCCGTCCCCGTATCCGCTCCCTTCGCTTCTTCCGGCCGGCCGCACAGATCTGGGTCCTGCCCGACAATGCGATGTGGTCGCCGGCGAGCGGGAGCGAGCTGTCTCCTACGAGCCTGCGCGGCCTCGTCGACGTCCGGGCCAGGGTCAGCGACCCGCAATCCTTCCACGGCTGGTTCCGCGCGTTGCCGGGCTTCTACGCAGACCACTTTCCCTACGGCGTCCGCCTTCGCGTCATCCGCAGCAGCAATGGCCGGGTCGTTTTGGCCCGCGACGTCTTTCGCGCCGGGGTCTTCAACGACGTGATTCCGCTGAACAACTTCTTCGCGCCGGGGACGCTCCAGAATCTGCCGGCCGCTGCCTGCTACCGCTACGCTCGGCGGGGAAGAAGGCCACCGCGGCCGTGCGCGGGCAGATACTGGCTTCACCTCTTCGCGCAACCCGGGCGGCCCTACTGGAATACGGGGCTGCTGCCGAACGGCCGCTATCGGCTACGGGTATCGGCATGGGACGCGCGCGGGAACACGACCACGAAAACCAGGAAAGTGACGATAAGGAACTAGGTGACGTGCCCACACAGGTTGTGAACGGCTAAAGGACATCCGGGCCTCCTTCGAGGCTGTGGGTCTGCCACGACTCACATCTCGAGGAGGGACCCGGATGAAGCTCCACCGTAACGCCAAGCTCGGACTCTCAGGCCGCTGTGCGCTCGTGCAGGCGCGCGAGACTGGATTGTCGGTACGTCAGGTGGCCAGGCGCTTCAGCGTCTCGCCGGCGACGGTCAGCCGCTGGTCGTGCCGCTGGCGCGAGGCCAGCGAGCAGGAGCGGCGCTCGCTCGTCTGCCTGTTCGATCGCTCCAGTCGGCCGCGGCGGATGCCGCGCCTGCTGCCGGCGCGCGCTTGCCAGATGGCACTGCCGGGCAGGCCACATCACGCGACGCTTCTCGTGCCGGGTGCGCGGAGGACGCGTGATTGCACAGCGCCCAGCCCCGAAGACGCTTTGCGCGGAAGGTGAAGCTCGTCGTCAGCAAGGGCGCTCAAAATAGGCGCTGAACCACCCTCTGTAGAGGCCATCAACTCTGAAGAAGGTCTCGCAAACTGGTCGATAGCGCCAACCGTCGGCGCCCGGTCTCCTCGGAGAAGTGGCCGGCGCCGGCGCACGGGACTGGTGAGCTCCTAGCTTTCGAGGGCGAATTCGAGTCCGAAGTGCTGTGAGGCTTGAAACCATTGAACCGCGAGAGTGGTTCCCTGGTTCGAATCCCACCCGCCGCTCCCCTTCGCAGGGGAATCAGTAGCGACAACCGCTCGAACGGCACGCGGGCCACAGAGGCCCGCCGGAGCGGGCCCCTGCGTGCGGCTGCCCTGTTGACTACAGCGAAGGGTAACTCGGCGGAGCCGAGTCGACGGCAGGCGCCCCCCGCCGATCGTGCGGAACGCTCACGGTCACATCACCCGTGCAGGTATCTCCCTGGTCATCAGTGGCGGTGAAGATGATGTGGTAGACGCGGCCATCGCCCCGGCCGCTGCGCTCGGCCCGGATGTCGACGCTCGCGCCGTTGACGTTCCTCGCGTCGGGCGCGGTATGTCCGCTACCGCGTCCCATAACCGGCTCGTCCTGCGTCACATTCGTGATCGCGATCGTCACCGGGTTGCCGTCCGCGTCGGTGACCCCCATGACCGTCACCGTCCGGAACTTATGGTTCGGCGGCCAGAGCGCGTCTGGGTCGGCGAACGCGGTCGAGCAGTCCGGTGGTCGGTTAGGGGGAGTGGTCTCGAGCGTGACGTCCTCAACCGTCGAGCTCGGTGCAGCCGGCATCGTCGCGACCGAGGCGCCGAACGGGGGACCGCCCAGGCTCTCGAGGGTCGTCACCTTGCTGGCGATGAGCGCGCCGAACTCGATGTCGATTCCGGTCACACCAAACGGAAGCGTGTACGTCCCCACCGGCGTGATGAACGCACTGCCGGCGCAGTCGGCCGTGTCGTACACGAACAGGGTCGTGGTCGAGAACTCGCCGTCGTCGGTGAGGATGTACTTGCCCGAGCCGGGCAGCCCCGCGAGCTTGATGATGGCGAGCGTGTCGTTTCCTCCATTGGCGGCCGGAGGAATCTCGCAGTCAGCCAGAATCGCGCCGGTCACCCGATCCACCTTGAACAGCTTGTTGTTCGTGTTGGATCCCAACCCGCCTTTGTTCTTGTATCCGGCCGCCCAGATGTTGCTGTCGTCCGGGTCGATGTCGAGCGCACCGACGTCGTCCTGGACGGAGCCGCCCAGGCCGTCGCCGAACGGGATCGATCCCATGGGCGTGCAGGCCGGAGGCGGCGTCACCTTGTGGATGAGGCCGTCTCCCGTGAAGCTCGTCAGGCGCGTGTACCAGAGGTTGCCGTCCACGGGGTCCAGAGCGATCCCGCGCCCGTTCGTATTCGGCGTCGCGTCCGGGATGCAACTGCTCGTGAACGTATCGGCCCCGATGTCGTACTCGAGGATGCGTGCGCCGCTGGTGGCGGCCTCGTAGGCCCACAGCTTCGTGCCGGGCGGCCCGTGACTGGCGGCCACGCTGCCCGGCAGAACGATGCCAACCTCCGGCATGGCGGCCGCGCTGCCCGGCAGAACGATGCCAACCGCCAGCACCGCCCCTGCGAGCAAAATTGCTCTACGCATGATTGTCTCCTTTCCTTGATGTCTTAGAGAGGAAAGACACAGAGTCAACTGCATGCGCCGACGGCCGAAAGACGCATGTGGTGGACTCACTCTCCCTCTCTGTATCCCCGCGCGCATCCTACAACGGCTCGCTCGGCCAAAACAACTAGACGCAGAGGTTGGAGAACCCTCGATTGTCCGCCGATCTGATGCGTGGCCAATCGCGTGGCCATCATTGCTCGCGCGCGGACGGCGAGGGCCAAGACCGGCCAGACCGCTCGCGGAGGCGCTCGAAGAGCAACCCGTACTGCTCGAGATGGCGGTCGCCCAGGAACTCGGTGCGGGCACGCTCGCGGGCATTGCGACCGAGCCGGGCCGCCTCGGAAGGGTCGCGCAACAGACGATCGAGCGCGGCGCCGAACGCAGCGAGGTCAAGCGGATCGTTCACGAGCAGGCCGTGCTCGTCGTGCACGATCTGGTCGACGATGCCGCCGACCGCGCTGGCGACGATCGGCCGCTCTTTCCACATCGCCTCGGCGACGGTCAGGCCGAATCCTTCGGCGAGGCTCTTCTGGACGACGATCGTCGCGTGGCGCTGAAGCGCGTTCACGATCGCGGCCGCCTCGAATCGCGTCATCCGTTCGGGGCCGATCAGCGGTTCCAACCGTGCTGCGTCGAGGGCCTGCACCTCGCCCAGTCTCGGATGGCGAGTACCGCTCACGACAAGCCGGCAAACGTACGCCGGCCCGTCGCCGCCACAGCTATGAAGGCCGTCACTGTTGAGTCGTTGGTGGGGCGGCGACGGGCGCCCGCGAAATCCCTGGTTCTTCGGGGCCCATGTCGAGCCGGAACGGCGGATACTCGTCGCCCATGAGCGCGGCGTAAGCGGCCACCCGCAGCGACCAGCGGTTCATCCCCATCACGAAGTCGAACATTCCGCGCGGATAGCGGTTGGCGAAGAGAAGAACCACCGCGGCGAACAAGACGAGCACGCCGACCAGGCCCGGTCCCCAGTAACGGCCCACGCCGCCCTCGAAGATCGCGACGACCGCGTAGTGGGGAATTGCGAGGAGCCACCACTTGACCAGCACGAGTCCCCGCGAGAGCCGCTCCGGATATTCCACCTCGAACGTCGCCGGGTAGTCGGGAACCTCGGCGAGTGTGAACGGCGGATAGCGGTCGGTGCCGAGGGCGCTGTAGGAGTAGAAGCCAACCCGCCAGCTCCAGCGCAAAACTCCGACGTTGAAGTCGAACAGGCCCCTCGGGTAGCGCTCTGTGAACAGGATGGCGAAGAAGGCGATCACGCTCACGACGAAGAAGGCAATCCACAGGAAGATGAGCACGATCACGTGCGGGATGATCAGCAGCCACTTGACGAGCCACAACCAGCGGGACAGCTGCGGCTCGAGCCGGCCTTCGACCCGCACCGGATACCTCGACTCTGTAGCCATGTCTCTCCCTCTCTCGAGCCCAACCATGACAGAAAGACCCGGCCAACGGCGGCAGGGTTGACAGTCGAGCCTCGACGCAGAGACAATCTCTAACTGAGCGAGCAAGGGGAGGACGCGTTGAACCGCTCGGCCTTCGGGCGAGCATGGGTGGTTCCGGCCCTCGCGATCGTGGTCCTTCTCGTCTTCGGGGTCGGCCCTGCCGAGGCGGCTCCGGGCGACCTCGACCTCAGCTTCGGAAGCGGGGGCGTGGCCGCGATCCCCTTCGACCTCGGAGCGAACGCCCTTGCCCTGCAAGCCGACGGGAAGCTCATCGTCGCGGGAAGCGACGACGCCGACTTCGCGCTCGCGCGCTACAAGCAGAATGGCGCCCTCGACCCGACTTTTGGCGCGGGTGGCAAGGTCACCACCGAATTCGGCAACGCTGCGGACGTGGCGAACGCGGTCGCGGTCCAGCCCGACGGCAAGATCGTCGCCGCCGGCTACAGCCTCAAGGATGCCTTTCGTTTTGCACTCGCCCGATACAACGCGAACGGCTCGCTCGACTCGAGCTTTGGTTCGGGAGGCAAGCTGACGACGGCGATCCCAGCGGGCGTCGCGGACGCAGTGGCTGTTCAACTGGACGGGAAGATCATCGCTGCGGGAATTTCCTTCGACCCGGCGGCCGTCAACCGTTTTGCACTCGTCCGCTACAAGCCCGACGGCTCACTCGATACGAGCTTCGGCTCGACCGGAAAGGTCACGACTACTTTTGGTTCCGGCAACAGCTTCGCTAGCGCAGTCGCCCTCCAGCCGGATGGCAAGATCCTCGCCGCCGGCCAGGCGCGGACCGGCTCGGACTACGTGTTCGCCCTCGGCCGCTATGAGTCGAACGGCTCGCTCGATCCGACCTTTGGGTCGGGTGGCAAAGTGGTCGGTCCCTACGCTGCAGGGGGGCTGGCGCTCGCATTACAGCCCGACGGCAAGATCGTAACTGCCGGACTCGGCCCCGACGCCCTCGACGCCGAGTTCGTGCTCGTTCGGTATGACAAGGACGGTCTTCTCGACATGTCATTCGGTTCGCACGGAAGAGTCGGGACGGCGCTCGGCGGCAACTTCGGTAGCGCGAGAGGGGTCGCGCTGCAAGCGGATGGCAAGATCGTGGCCGCGGGCGAGAGCGTGTCCGTGCGGTACGAAGAAGGCGGGTCACTGTACGAGGCTGAAGCAGCCCTCACTCGTTACGAGGCCGACGGCTCCCTCGACACGGGCTTCGGAATGTGCGGCCGCGTCAAGATCGACGTCGCGCACGTGGGCAATGGCATCTGGGCAGATGTGGCCTTGCAGCCGGACGGGAAGATCGTTGCGGCGGGGTCCGAGCTCGTCCGCATCCTCGGCGGCGATCACGCTTCGGTCGACTGCAAGACACTCGTGGTCAGACACAGATTGGAATCGGGCAAGGTCACCAGCAACCCAGCCGGAATCAACTGCGGCAGCGACGAGTGCGCCACCGCGTTCCCGACCGGCTCTGCAGTCACCCTGATGGGTGAAGGACCGCTGTTCGCCGGCTGGGAGGGCGACTGCTCCGGACGAGGGCCGTGCGAGGTGACAATGAGCACGGACCGCTCGGTGACCGCGGTGTTCGGTCGAACACTCAAAGTCGAAAAGAAAGGTACGGGAGCAGGGACCGTGACCTCGTTCCCCGGCGGAATCTTCTGCGGCCCGACCTGCTCGGCCGTCCTTCCCGATCTGACTTCGGTCACTCTCACCGCCACTCCGAAGGGAGGCTCGCGGTTCTCCGGATGGGGCGGAGCGTGTTCCGGGAGGAAGAAGTGCACGCTTGTGATGAGCGCCGACCGCACGGCCAGCGCGACCTTCTCGAGGGCCTGTCTCGTCCCCGGAGTCACGGGGCGGCGGCTCAAGAACGCCAAGCGTGTCATTCGCCGCGCCCACTGCTCGGTCGGCCGCGTGAGGCGGGTGTTCTCGAGCTTGACCTGGAAACACCGCGTGATCTCGCAAAGGCCGAAGCCCGGAGCACAACGTCGCGCCGGGGCCAAGGTGCGGTTGGTCGTCGGCAAAGGCCCGCGCCGGCACTAGATCGATCTGCTCGGAACCAGCGCGCACTTTGACGCTGTTGACAGTCGACTCCAAGCGGAGGACAATCTGTACTGCGCGAGGAAAGGGGGGAAGCGTTGAATCGCTCGGCTTTCGGGCGGGGATCGGCGGCCGCGGCTGTCCTTCTCGCGGTCCTTCTGCTCTCAGTCGTTGTCTCAGCTCAGGCGGCCCCGGGCAAGCTGGATCCGACTTTCGGCAAAGGCGGCAAGGTGACGACGACGGTCGGAGCCCGCAGCGGCGCCTCTGCAGTCGCTCTCCAGAGCAACGGCAAGATCGTCGCGGTCGGATGGTGGGCAAGTCGGGCAACGCCCCGCACGCTTCATGGACTGCTGGCCCGCTACGCGAGCACCGGCGCGTCCGATCGGCACTTCGGCAAAGGCGGTCTGGTCAAGACGGCTGACTGGGTACACGCACTGACCTTCCAAGCCGACGGAAAGATCGTCGCGATCGCGGACGCGAACGCCATCGTTCGCCGCAACCGGGACGGAACGCTCGACTCCAGCTTCGGCACCAACGGCTCAGTCCAGGCCCCATTCGGCTCCGCATCGGGGCTCGCGCTTCAGACCGACGGAAAGATCCTGGTCGTCGGTACCCATGAGAACGGGTCGGCGCTCGCCCGTTACGACCCGGACGGCTCGCTCGACTCGAGCTTCGGCGCCGGCGGCGTGGCCAAGGCGCCGAAGGACACCTTCCTGTCGAAAGTCGCTGTCCAGCCGGACGGAAAGATCCTGGCAGCCGGCGGATTGGCGGAAGTGGCCGGCCCGCACATGGCGGTCGTGCGCTACGAGTCGGACGGCACGCTCGACACGAGCTTCGGCACCCATGGGATAGCGAAGACATACACGGGCTCGGACTTCGGAGGGTCCAATGCAATCGCGCTTCAGCCCGACGGGAAGATCGTCCAGCTCGGGAACGGTTGGTGCCAGCAGGACTGCGGTGGCACGTCCTGCCTCGGCTCCCCTGCTCTCGCCCGCTACAACGGGAACGGGTCACCCGACACAACCTTCAGCGGCGACGGCGTCGTTTATGCCTACGAAGGCCTGCATTTCTGCGAGGGCGACGACCTGGCGATCCAGGCGGACGGAAAGATCGTCGTCGCCGGGAACATCTTCGGCGACACCTTGTCAGACGTATCCGCCCGTATCGTCCGCTTCAACGCGGATGGCACAGTCGACCAGCACTTCAGCAAGAGCGGCGACGTGACGAGAAAGGGGTTCGCGGTCGGCGGCTGGGGCGCGGTCGTCGTCCAAGCCGACGGGAAGATCGTCGTCGGCGGCAGCGGTCAGATGAAGCGCAAACCGCGGCTTACGCTCCTGCGTCTGCTCAGCGGGGAGGAGCACTGCAACGTCCCGTCCGTCAAAGGGAGGCGGCTTCGGAACGCCAAGCGCGTCATTCGCCGCGCCTATTGCTCGGTCGGCCACGTGAGGCGCGTGTTCTCGAGCTGGCACTGGAAGGGCCGCGTGATCTCGCAGAAGCCGAAGCCCGGAGCACAACGTCGCGTCGGGGCGAAGGTGAGGCTGGTCGTCGGCGAGGGACCGCGTAGAGCCCGTTGACACAGGCCTGTCTCGCCACCAGGATGCCGCCGTTCCGTCGCGCATAGTCCCGACAGCAACAGAAAGGGGAGAACATGAAGAGTCGAAGGATGCGGCTCGCCGTCGCCGTTGCCGCCGTGCTCGCGATCGGCGCCGCAAGCGGCGCTGCGATCGCGGGAGTGTTCGTACGGACAACGGGAGCGGGCGGGGTGGAGACCTACGCGTACGTCACACGTGAGAACTCCGCAACGTCGGGCTCGTCCGTGGCGTACGTGACGATTCCGGGCGCAACCGCACCGGTAACGGTGACGGATGGGAGCGATCTCATCCTCGCCCGTTTCTCGGCCGAATCCGCCTGCTACACGACGATCGCCGGGGGCCATTGGTGCTCCGTGCGCCTGGTGCTCTACAACCGAAGCAACGGGTCGACCACCGAGATGAATCCGCAGGCAGGCCTCGACTTCGCCTTCGACAGCACGAACGATGGAAAGGATGGGCCGAACTCATGGGAGAGCCATTCCATGGACCGCTCCATCCGCGTCGGAAACGGCAGCTACTACGTCCTTGCGCAGAGGGCGGTCACGAACCCGTCAGTCACCTTGAGGCTCGATGATTGGAGCCTCACCGTCGAGAAGGCGAACTGAATCTGCAGTCGGCGGGGGCGGCGCTGCGCTGCCCGCCTCCGCCGATCCGCTAGCTTCGCGGCATGGCGGGATGGACGCGGCGGGGATTGCCGGCGCTGGCACTCGTCGCCGCGGCCGCGGGATGCGGGAGCAGCGCCCCACACTTCCAGGGCCGCTCGGACGCAGGTGTCCATTACGACTGCCTGACCGACAGCCCGGATCGCCGCGCCGTGGTGTTCGATCGCCTCGCAGAAGCACACGTGGGCTGGGTGCGGATCAACGTGAACTGGAGAGGGCTCGAGCCGGTATCACGCGGGGACTGGGACCCGGAAGTTCTGGACGCGCTGGACGACTGTATCGACAAGGCCGTCGCCCACGGCATCAGGCCCGACCTCACGCTGACCGGCGATCCGGAGTGGGCCAAGAGCGGCGCCGACTTCCGCTCGCCCCCCTCGAACCTCGCCGACTACGCCGCCGCCATCGGGTTCCTGGCGAAGCGCTACCGCGGACGTGTGCGGGCGTGGGAGATCTGGAACGAGGAGAACACGACCAGGTTCTGGACCGGCACCGCAGCCGACTACACCACCCTGCTCCGGGCGGCATATCCCGCCGTCAAGGCAGCCGATCCCGACGCGCTCGTCGTCTTCGGAAGCACCCTCGGCAACGACACCAAGTGGATCCAGGCCGCCTACGCCGCCGGAGCGAAGGGGTTCTTCGACGTGATGGCCACGCATCCGTACCCGCCCGACCACCTCTCCACCGTTGCTGCGGTTCGTGCCGCGATGGACGAGAACGGAGACGGGCGGAAGCCGATCTGGTTCACTGAGATCGGCTGGGCGGCGCCGCTCCGGATGACGCTGACGGAGCAGGCGCGACGGCTCACCGACCTGTTCGCGTACGCGCGCAAGGATCTCCCTTACGTCAAGGTCGTCATCTGGTTCCAGGCTCTCGCGGCCTCTCCGGGAGCCTCGCCGTGGGAGCACGATCTGGAGCTGCTGAACGACGACCTGTCCCCGCGGCCCGCGTACGAGACGCTCAAGCGGCTCGCAGGCTAAGTCAGGCGGTGGCCCCTCGAAGGAAGCGCCGCCCGGCGTGGACGGGCAGCGCCGTTCACATCCTGCGGCCATCCGCTCCGAATCATTGTGACCGAGGCTCTGAAGGGTCGCGTCTCGCCCCGGAGGGGTGCTCGCGGGGGAACCAGGCGGTTCCCCCGCGAGTGGAAGCGCCGACCAAACAGGCGTGCGGAAGGCCAAGTCCTCCTGCGCCCGTTTCTTACCGCTCGAATGACGCGGAGCGACCCGAGCTTGAAACGTGCAAGTCCGCCGCGCTACTCCTCGCCTGGCTTCCGCCAAGGGATGTACGGGCGGCGCCGTTCACGTCGCCGGTCACGTAAGTTACGCGCGTGAGGCTGTTCTCCGAGAACACGAAGATGGAGGCCCTCAAGCGCGCGCCGCTCTTTGAGGACCTGTCGCGCAAGGAGCTGGAGGAGCTCGCCAAGATGAGCGAGGACCTCGAGTTTCCGGCCGGGAAGGTCCTGTGCAAGCAGGGTGACATCGGTCGCGAGTTCTTCGTCGTCCTCGAGGGAGAGGTCGAGGTCACCAGGGACGGACAGACGCTGGCGCAGCAGGGCGGCGGCGACTTCTTCGGCGAGATCGCGCTGGTCGAGAACACCAGGCGGACGGCGACGGTGACGGCCAGGACGCCGATCCGATTCTTTGTCCTGACGAGTCAGAGCTTTCATCACCTGATGGACAAGAACCCCGAGATCGAGCGCAAAGTGCTCCGGGCGCTGGCCAAGCGTGTGCTGGCGCTGTCGGAGGACAGTTAACTCGCCGGATTCCAGCAGGGGAGGAATACCTCCTCTTCCGCTGAATCACCCCCTCATGAAGCTCGAAGAAGGAATCGGCGTCGGCGTCGGCGTGTTCGTAGCGGTCGTCTTCCTCGTTGTCTTCCTCACCGTCGGTCTGGCCGTGAATGCCGGGGGCGGAATATCCGGTGGCCCCGTGCCTGCGCAGCAGCCCAGCGTGAGCATCCCGCAAAGCATCAGCGTCACCACCGTCACCACGCCGCTACCGACTACGGTCAGCACGAACCCGTAAGACCGCCTCGCGACCCCCGGAGCTCGGCACCGAACGCGGGAGCTAGCTCACGTCTCACGCGTGCGGCCCCGCCGGGCGGGGCGCACGCTTCCGCTTTGCGCGGTCGCTTACCGCAGAATCCTCACGTCGTCGGGTGCTTCGCGGGAATGTACCCACCTCCACCCTCTGCTTCCCGCACGTACCCCGTGGGGCACTTCATGCTCTGCTTCTGGCCCCCGCCGGCCCACATTGCCGCACCGGCGGAAGCGAAAGCCGCAGCGACGGCGATCACGGCCACACCGAACAGGTGGCCCGTCTCACTACGCGCATCGAATACCTCCCCAAATTGTGTGACTGCGAAACCGCGCAGAGAACGGGTTCCCTATACCCAAATCATCCTGAAATACAACGCTGATGATTCAGCAAGATTCCGGGGCGGATCAATCAGAGCTGGTCACATCCAAGCCCTCGCCGGCGGTGAGGGTCGGGCGGACGAGCCCGCCGAACACTAGGACCGGCGGCGGACCAAGAATAGGCCGATCGGCCTATAGCGCTCGCACCAGGAGCCAGCTCTAAATCCGATCTAGGCGTGGAAGCGACCAACGAGCAGGCCGCGCAAGTGTGCTAAAAGGGATGGGCATGCGACGCGTGTTCCTTGTCGCGGTTCTCGCAGGGGCCTTCGTCGTCGGTGCGCTGGGAGCATCCGGCGCGTTCGGCTCGGTTCTGCTTGCGCGCAGCGCGAAGGACGTTCGTCTCAAGATCACCGGCGGCGGCAAGGCGCTGGTCAAGTACAAGCGGAACGGCAAGAGGAACTACATCCTCGCCTGGGGCGCGATCAATGCCCGCGCCCATCCCAAGTGCGGCCGGCTCCAGGGGCCGCTGTGCGGCCCGCCTCAGGTCAACATGAAGCACCGGCGCGTCTTCCCGGGCGGCCGCAAGGGGCGCACGATCATCAACGGGCCCAACCACTGCAAGCGCTACGACGGACCGAAGCTCGCGTTCGTCGTCGCGGCCTGCAAGGCCCCCGACGGGACGTACTGGGTGCTGCAAGCCTGGGTGCGCCTCGGCCGGGTGTGCACGCGCGCGAACGCAGGTCCCAAAGAGCTGCGAATCTCGCACTTCAGCGGCCCGGTCGCGAAGCTCCATCTCTTCCTGGACTGGCATACGCCGCACCCCCACGTCCCGAACCCGGTCCACTTCGACCACCTCTTCGGCTGGTACGACTACAAGCATCAGCCGGTCTTCGGGCTGAGGTGGGATGCTCAGGGAGTGCCGCTGGACGGATACGGCCGCGTCATCTACATGCACTCGCGCAACGCCCGCTGCGGAAAGGGCTGGCGACACAACGAGAGCGGCCTCTCCAAGCCGATCCACGGCCAGACGTGTCACACGTACGGTCCGGCGGGCTCGCGCCGCTGGCTGAGCACGGGAGACATGTACAAGGCAACGGCGATGGGCCCGGGCGTGACGCCTGACGTCACCTGGGGGCCCGTGCCGGCGCTGACCGTCTTCGACCCGATCTGGGAGCTGACGGCGAACGAGCTGCAGGAGAAGCTCGCTCGCGGCAGCAAGTTCTGCAACCGCATCCACTGACGTAGACTCGCCCGATGGGCACGCCTGCCGCGCTGACGGCGCTGATGGGCCGCGTTCCCTTTGGAGTATCCGTCGTGACGGTCGATCTCGAAGGAGAGCGGCTTGGCCTAACCGTGGGGTCGCTCGTCTCGCTCTCCTTGGATCCACCGCTCGTGGGAGTCTCGATCGCCCGCCTGGCCGCGATGCACGAGCTCCTCCACCGGGCAGGAGGCTTTGCGGTCAGCCTGCTCGCCGCCGGGCAGGAGGCGGTCGCGCAGCATTTCGCCCGCGGGGTTCCTCCGCTCGCGCACTGGCACGGCATCGCGCATCGCGAGGGCGCGCGGGGGGCGCCGCTGATCGAAGGTGCGCTCGGATGGCTCGAGTGCAACGTGTGGGCCGAGCACGATGCCGGTGATCACACGTTTTTCGTCGGAGAGGTACTCGGCTGCGAGCTCGGCGAGGCGCAGCCTCCACTCCTCTATCTCCTCGGGCGCTACCGCTCGCTGTGATCCAGGCGGTCGTCTTCGACCTCGACGGGGTGCTCTTCGAGTCGGAGCAGATCTGGGACGAGGCGCGGGAGCAGCTGGTCCGCGAGCGGGGCGGGCGCTGGCACGAGCGTGCGCAGCAGGACATGATGGGCATGAGCTCGCCCGAGTGGTCGCGGTACATGCACGAGCAGCTCGGGCTTGAGGAATCGCCGGAGGAAATCTCGGCGGAGGTCGTCCGCAGGCTGGAGTGGATCTATCGCGAGCGGTTGCCGCTCGTTCCCGGCGCCCGGGAGGCGGTCGAACGGATGGCTTCCCGCTGGCCGCTCGGACTCGCGTCCTCCTCGAACCGGCCGATCATCGAGCTCGCCCTCGAGCTGGCCGAGCTTGCCCGCTTCTTTCGCGTCACCGTCTCCTCCGAGGAGGTTGAGCGCGGGAAGCCGGCGCCGGACGTCTACCTCGAGGCGGCCCGAAGGCTCGGGGTGGAGCCGCGCGCATGTGCTGCGATCGAAGACTCGCGCAACGGAATCCGGTCTGCGCGGGCCGCGTCGATGTGCGTCGTGGCGATTCCGAACCGGACGTTTCCTCCCGATGCCGACACGCTCGCACAGGCGGCGGTGGTGATCTCGTCGCTGGAGGAGTTGAGCCCCGAGACCGTCAGCGCTTGCGAATGAGCGTCATCCCGTCCCGCACCGTGAGCATCACGCATTCGATGCGCTCATCGCCGATCACGTGCTCGTTGAACTCCTTGATGGCACGGGTTCCCTCGTCGTCCGGGTCGTCCTCCACCACGCGGCCCGACCAGAGGACGTTGTCGGCCACGATCAAACCGTCGTCGGCGAGCTTCGGCAGCACCGCTTCGTAGTAGTTGACGTAGTTGACCTTGTCCGCGTCGATGAAGACGAGGTCGAAGGAGCCGTCGAGCTCGGCGATTGTCTCCAGCGCCGGGCCCAGCCGGTAGTCGATCCGGTCGGCGACGCCGGCCTCCTCGGCGTAGCGGCGCGCGATCTCCGTCGTCTCTGCGTTGACGTCACAGGTCGTGACGCGGCCGCCCGGAGGCAGCCCCTTCGCCATCGAGATCGAGGACCAGCCGGTGAAGGTTCCGAGCTCGAGGACGTGGGCCGCGCCGGCGAGGCGGACGAGGAACTCGAGGAAGCGCCCTTCCAGCGGGCCGACCATCATCTGCGGGATCTCCGACTTCTCGCGCGTCTCCTCAGCAAGGCGCTCGAAGAGCGGCTCGACCGGCGTTGAGTGCTCCTCCGCGTATGGCTCGACCTTGTCGTCGACGATCATGGCCACGTCGCCACCTTATCCGGGCGTGACGTAGGCGGCCGTCAGTCCGCCGTCGACGACGAACGTCGCGCCTGTCACGTAGGACGATTCATCGGAGGCGAGAAAGAGGGCCGCGTTCACGATCTCACGCGGCTTGGCGAGGCGGCCGGTGGGCCAGTGGACGCGGCGCCGCTCGAAGGCGGCCGGGTCGTCCCCATAGATGTCGAGCAGGAGCGGAGTCTCGACCGGGCCCGGGCAGAGCGCGTTCACACGCACGCCTTCGCGCGCGAACTGGACGGCGAGCTCGCGGCTCATGGCGAGCACGGCCCCCTTCGACGCCGTGTACGCGATCTGCGACGTCGCGGCGCCGAGCAGAGCGACGAACGAGGCGACGTTGATAACCGAGCCGCCTCCCCGCCCGAGCAGGTACGGAATGCCATGCTTGCAGCACAGGAATACGCCCTTCGCGTTCACGTCCTGCACCCTCTGCCACGCAGCGACGGGCGTCTCGAGGATGGACGCGTCGTCGGGAGGGGAGATGCCGGCGTTGTTGTAGAGGACGTCGATGCCTCCGTAGCGCTCGGCTGTCGTGCCCATCAAGGCCTCGACCTGCTCCTCGTCGGAGACATCCGTCTCGCAGGCGAAGGCATCTCCGTCACAGAGCCCGGCAGTCTCCGAAACGGCCTCCGCCGCCACGTCCGCGACGCAGACCTTCGCCCCTTCGCGGGTGAAGAGGATCGCGGCCTCGCGGCCCATCCCTCCTCCTGCTCCGGTGATCACGCAGACCTTGTCGCGCAGCCTCATTCGATGCGCCCGATCAGGACACAGGCGTTGTGGCCGCCGAGGCCCATCGCGTTCGAGAGAGCGACCTCGACGTCCGCCTTGCGCGCCTCGTTCGGCACGTAGTCGAGGTCGCACTCGGGATCGGGATGCTCGTAGTTCATCGTGGGCGGCAGCTCACCGTCGCGGACGGCGAGGACGCACATCATCGCCTCGATCGTTCCCGCCGCGCCGAAACAATGCCCCATCACGGACTTGGTCGAGGAGACGGCCAGCTCGTACGCGCGGTCGCCGAACACCTCCTTGATCGCCTTCGTCTCGGCGAGGTCGCCGAGGGGAGTCGAGGTCCCGTGTGCGTTGATGTAGCCGACGCGCTCGGGCTCGACTCCTGACCGCTCGAGCGCCGCCTGCATCATCTCGCGCACGCCCACCGACTCCGGGTCGGGAGCGGCCATGTGGTAGGCGTCGTTCGAAGTCCCGTAGCCGAGCACCTCGGCGTACACAGTCGCGCCGCGTGCCCTGGCAGCATCCAGCTCCTCCAGCACGAGCGTGCACGCCCCCTCGCCCATGACGAAGCCGGCCCGGGTGGCGTCGAAGGGCCGCGAGGCCCGGGGAGGGTGCTCGTCTTCGGCGGCGAGCCCGCGCATCGCGCAGAACCCGGCCAGGATCAGCGGGTGGATGCACGCCTCCGTCCCTCCGGCGAGGACCGCGTCGGCATCGCCTCTGCGGATCAGCTCGGCTCCTTCCCCAACGGCGTGCGAGCCGGTGGCGCACGCCGACACGGGGGCGTAGTTCGGGCCGCGGTACCCGAGCGAGATCGCGAGCTGCCCGCTCGCGGAGTCGACCAGGACGTTGGGGAGGAAGTTCGGGGAGACGCGGTCCGGCCCTCGCTCGCGAAGGATGTCGTGCTGCTCCATGATCCCGAGGAAGCCGCCGATGGCCGAGCCGAAGACGATCCCGACGCGGGCGGGGTCGTAGCCGTCCAGTCTCGCGTCCGTGACCGCCTCCTTGGAGGCCGCCAGCGCGTACAGCACGTTCAGATCGAGCTTGCGGACCTCCTTGGGAGACGCGACGGACGCCGGATCGAAGCGCTTCACCTCCGCGGCGATGCGGACCGGATACGCGCTGGGGTCGAACGCGTGGATGAAATCGATGCCGCTCTCGCCGGCAAGCGCCGCCCGCCACGTGGCAGGCGCGTCGTTGCCGACCGGCGTGAGGGCCCCGAGGCCGGTGACGACCACTCGCTTGCTCATCGGCAGAGCTTAGTCTTGGGGTCATGCCCGGACCCAACGTTCCGAGCACGGGGGAACCCAGGGTTCCCCCGTGTGCCCCCTCCTTAATGCCTCACGCGCTCAGACGCAACGTGGGCTGCGCTCGGGCAAAGCCCGGCTCCGCCCCCCTGGCATCCAACCGCGTTCGAACAGGAGGACCCGATGCCGGGTCCTAATGTGCCCTTCCCGCCGATGGAGGCAGAGCTCGTCGCCGAGCTCCCGGCCGAGGACGGCTGGCAGTACGAGCCGAAGTGGGACGGCTTCCGCGGTGTGCTCGAGAACGACGGGGGCGAGCTCGCGCTCTGGAGCAGGAACGGCAGGCCGCTGCTGCGCTACTTCCCGGAGCTGCGCCAGCTCAACGAGCTGCTGCCGCCCCACTCCGCGCTCGACGGCGAGATCGTGATCGCGCGAGACGGCAAGCTCGACTTCGACGCGATGCAGCTGCGGCTCCATCCGGCCGAGAGCCGGGTGCGCAAGCTCTCGGCCGAGATCCCCGCGGAGCTCGTCGTCTTCGACATCCTCCTGTGGAAGGGCAAGCCGATCCACGAGCAACCGCTGGGGAAGCGGCGGAAGGAGCTCGAGCGGAAGGCGAAGGGATTCCGGATCTCACCCTGCTCGGACGATCTCGGGCAGGCGAGGCGCTGGCTCGACCGGCTCGAGTCGGCGGGCCTGGACGGGGTCGTGTGCAAGCGGCTCGGCATGCCCTATCTGCCCGGCTCGCGCGACGGCGTCGTCAAGGTGAAGAAGCACCGGACGGCCGACTGCATCATCGTGGGATTCCGCTGGAGCGAGAAGGAGAAGGGGAAGATCTCCACGCTCCTGCTCGGCCTGTACAACGACGAGGGCGGGCTCGACTTCGTCGGGCACTGCTCCGGGCTGTCGGCTCCGGTGCGCCGGCAGCTGGAAGAGCTCCTGCCGCCGCTGGCCGAGGAGGGCCACATCAGCGGTGAGCGCGTCCCGGGCGGGCAGAGCCGCTGGTCGCGCGGGAAGGAGCTCGAATGGAACCCGGTCAGGCCGGAGCTCGTGTGCGAGGTGCGCTTCGACAAGCTGGAGCGCAACCGCTTCCGGCACGGGACGCGGCTCGTTCGCTTCCGGCCGGACAAGGATCCCAAGGACTGCACGTGGCGCGAGGTCAGGCGGCCGCGGCGGCGCGGCGACCCGACCGTGGAGAAGCTACTCGCGGGATGAGGGTCGGCGACGGCTACGGCGAAATGCTGCTCGCGGCGCTCGAGGAAGGCGGCGAGATGCTGGAGATCGTCGAGCGCGACGACGGCCTGATCATGGCGAGCAGGTTCGGCCCCGACGCCTACCTCGCTCCCTATCGCAAGTGGCCCTCGCGCCAGCGGCGGGCCATGCGGCTGGCGCGCGGGCGCGTCCTCGATGTGGGCGCCGGCGCAGGGCGGGTCGCGCTCCATCTGCAGGAGAAGGGCCACGAGGTGGTCGCGATCGACGCCTCGCCGGGCGCGATCGAGGTGTGCAAGAGGCGTGGCGTCCGCGATGGGCGCGTCATGCGGGTGGAGGACGTGGATGACTCGCTGGGAACGCTCGACACGGTCGTCATGTTCGGAAACAACCTCGGATTGCTCGCCTCGAGCACTCGAGGCCGGCGCCTTTTGCGCCGCCTGCACGCGCTGACTTCAGAGCGTGGGCGCATCATCGGCGAGACGCTCGATCCGTATACGACCGAGGATCCGCTCCACCTCGGCTACCACGAGCGCAACCGCCGCCGGGGACGGATGGGCGGGCAGATCCGCCTCCGCATCCGCTACCGCGACGTCGCCACTCCGTGGTTCGACTACCTGTTCCTCTCGCGCCACGAGCTGGAGGAGCTTCTCGAGGGAACCGGCTGGCTGCTGGCGCGGACCATCGAGGACGAGGGCCCGCTGTACGTCGCCGTCATCGAGAAGGAGGCTCGAGGCCCAGCTTCTCGAAGCGGCTGACGAGGCTCGCCTTGCGCCGCCACATCCCGGCCATCAGGTCGCCGACGTCCGCGACGCGGTCGCGCATCGTCTCGAGCGTGAACTCGGCCGGATCGACCGTCTCGACCTCTTCCCAGCGCAACGGGGCCGAAGCGCGGGCGCCCTGCGTCGGCCGGATGGAGTAGGCGCATGCAATCGTGCGGTCGCGGGCGTTCTGGCCGTAGTCGACGAAGACGCCGCGCCGGTCCGCAACCTTCCACGTCGTCGTCGCCACCCCCTGATCGCCGATCCGCTGCTCGACCTCCTTTGCCAGCTCCTTGGCGAAGTCGCGCACCGACGGAAACGTGAGCTCGGGCTTGATCGGGGCGAGGATGTGCAGCCCGGTCGCGCCCGACGTCTTGGGAAAGCTCGCCAGCCGCAGCTCGTCCATCACCTCCTTGACCACGAGCGCGATCTCCCGCACGTGCTCCCACGGATTGCCCTCGCTCGGGTCGAGGTCGATCAGCAAGTAGTCGGGGCGGTCGACGTCGTCCACGCGCGAGTGCCACGTATGCAGGTCGATGCAACCGAGGTTGACGATCCAGGCCAGCGCCGCCGCGCTGTTGCACACGGGGAAGTTGGCCGTCCGTCCGCTCGGAAAGCGGATGTGCACGGTCTCCAGCCAGTCCGGATGCGGGACCGGAACGCGCTTCTGGTAGAAGCGGAAGCCGTCCACGCCGTCGGGATAGCGGAGCATCTGCATCGGCCGGTTCGAGACGTGGTTGAGGACGCAATCCGCGACGTCGAGGTAGTAGCGGACGAGGTCGCCCTTCTTCAGCCCCCGGCGCGGGAAGAAGACCTTGTCCGGGTTGGAGAATGCGACCTGGCGGCGACCGACGAGCACGGGATTCAGTATTCCGGTTCGGCGTGTTAGGCTCGCCGCGATGCGAAGACTGCTTCCGCTCGCGATCGTGGGTCTCGTTCTGAGCGGCATGGCCGCATTTGCGAACGGCCAGCGCTCGACGCCCGCTCTCCGAGGTGCGTGCGCGAAGGCCAACCTGACGCTCGTCCACGACGGACAGCTCACCGTCGGCACCGACAACCCGGCCTATCCGCCCTGGTACGGGGGCAAGCCCGGCCACGGCTGGAAGGTCGCCGACCCGTACAGCCGCAAGGGATACGAGTCGGCGGTCGTGTACGCGCTGGCCAAGGTGCTCGGCTTCCGGAAGGGCGAGGTGAAATGGACGTACGTCCCGTTCACCAAGTCGTACGCGCCGGGACGCAAGAGCTTCGACTTCGACATCAACCAGATCTCGTACACGCGCGCCCGCGCGAGGGCGGTGTCCTTCAGCAAGTCGTACTACGACGTCAACCAGGCCATCGTCGTTCGCAAGGGCACGAAGATCGCGAAGGTGCACCGCATCAGGGGGCTGAGACGCTTCACGCTCGGCGCCCAGATCGGGACGACGAGCTACCACTTCATCGTCAAGCGCATCAGACCTAAGACGAAGCCGAAGGTCTACAACACGAACGCGCTCGCGGTCGAGGCCCTCAAGACGAAGCGCATTGACGGCCTCGTCGTCGACCTGCCGACCGCCTTCTACGTGTCGGCCGCCCAGGTGCCGAACTCGAAGGTGCTCGGGCAGTTCAAGAGCAAGAGCGGCGAGCACTTCGGGATGGTCTTCCAGAAGCGGAACCCGCTGGTCGGCTGCGTCAACAAGGCCCTCAAGCGGATGAAGCACAGGGGCACGCTCCGCCGGATTCACAAGCGCTGGCTGTCGAAGGTCGTCGACGTTCCAGTCCTCAAGTAGCGCCTCCGAGCCCGAGCGCGGCTCCAAGATCCTCGGCAGCCTGACGAGGGCGGGCACGGGCGGCCGCGGCGTCGCCATCGCCCTGTTCAGCACGGCGGTGGTCTTCGCGGCCCTCGCGTTCCTCGTGGTGAGGTCGCCCGGCTGGCCCGAGGTGCACCGTCAGTTCTTCAACGGGAAGCGCTTCAGCGCCGACTTCCCGGAGATCGCGCACGCTTTCCTCCTCAACGTGAAGATGTTCCTGGTCGCCGAAGCGGTGATCCTCCCGCTTGCCCTCGTCCTCGCGGTGCTCAGGAGCCTGCCCGGCCCCGTGTTCTTTCCGATCAGGCTGCTCGCGATCATCTACGTGGACTTCTTCCGCGGCATCCCGACGATCCTGCTCGTCCTCCTGCTGGGCTTCGGAGTGCCCTCGCTCGAGCTCTCCTGGCTTCCTTCGAGCGAGTTCTTCTGGGCGACGACGGCGCTCGTCCTCATCTACACGGCCTACGTCTCCGAGGTCTACCGCGCCGGAATCGAGTCGGTCCATCCGAGTCAGGAGGCCGCGGCGCGATCGCTCGGCTTGACGCGGCTGCAGGGGCTCCGGTACGTGATCGTCCCCCAGGCCTTGCGGCGCGTCATCCCGCCCTTGCTCAACGACTTCATCGGGCTGCAGAAGGACACGGCGCTGGTCAGCGTGCTGGGAGTCATCGACGTGCTCCAGCAGGCGAACATCGACACCAACGCGACCTTCAACTTCACTCCGTACTGTGCCGCCGCCGTCCTGTTCGTCGCCATCACGATCCCGCTCACGCGGTTGACCGACTATCTGGTCGCGCGCGAGCGCCGACGCAGGCAGACCGCGGCGGTCATGGTGTGAAGACCCTCGTCGTCGAGGGCCTGCACAAGTCTTTCGGCAAGACCGAGGTGCTTCGCGGCATCGACCTCGAGGTAGACGAGCACGGAGTGGTGTGTTTGATCGGCGCATCGGGGTCGGGAAAGTCCACGCTGCTGCGGTGCATCAACCTGCTGGAGCCGATCGACGCCGGCCGCATCGTTCTCTCGGGACGGGACGTGAGCGTCAACGGAGTGAACGCGAACCTGATCCGCCGCCGCATCGGGATCGTCTTTCAGGCCTTCAACCTCTTCCCGCACATGAGCGTCCTCCACAACGTCACACTCGGGCCGCGAAAGGCCCTCGGCACCCCCAAGGCGCGCGCCGAGACAGAAGCGCTCGAGCTGCTACGGCGCTTCGGCCTCGAGGAGAAGCGCGACGAGTATCCCGACCGCCTCTCGGGCGGACAGCAGCAGCGCGCCGCGATCGTGCGCGCGCTCGCGATGAGGCCGGAGCTCATGCTGCTCGACGAGGTCACGAGTGCCCTCGACCCTGAGCTCGTCGCCGAGGTGTTGGAGGTCATACGGGAGCTGGCCGACGGCGGGATGACCATGGTGATCGCGACCCACGAGATGAGCTTCGCGAAGGACATCGCCAAGCAGGTGTACTTCCTTGACGACGGCCGGATCCTCGAGCAGGGCCCGCCGGCCCTGATCTTCACTGCCCCCCGCCAGGAGCGAACACGCCGCTTCTTACAGCGCTTCATAGAGGCAGGGCGCCTCTGAGGTGAACGGCCCCGGGGTCGTGGCGGTCAGCGGCTGACGTGACCGCGGCCACCCGGCAAAGCGGGCAGCCGCTCTTCCCCAAGGGGAAACGGGGTTTCCCCCTCGGGGCTCCCCCTTCCTGGGCCAGACGCGATACGGCACCGCCAGACCTCCATGAGCCCGCCGCGGAGCACGGGAGGCGAATACGCAGCCCGAAACGCGCCGGAGGCTCCGCTATCCTGGTCCTTCCGGAGAAGTGGCCGAGTGGCTGAAGGCGGCGCCCTGCTAAGGCGTTAAGGGGGTATTAACCTCCTTCGAGGGTTCGAATCCCTCCTTCTCCGCTTCGCCGTCGGGGCCCGCCGCCCGGCGGTCGTGGAGGGGTGGCAGAGCGGTCGAATGCGGCGGTCTCGAAAACCGTTTCCCGTCGTTTGGCGGGACGTGAGTTCGAATCTCACCCCCTCCGTTGCTCGCGGGGGAACCTCCCGGTTCCCCCGGAACCCCCTCCCCTGGTCCGCTTTGCGGACAGGCGCTGCGCGCCGGGTTCAAATCCCACCCCCTCCGCTACCTAAGCGCAATCCTGCTCGACCAGCGGGGTTGCGGGGCGTCGGGGCGCTCTAAGTCGTGGCCCGCAGCGCAACCCTCTTGCCCCTTCAGCGGCGCTCCAGGCGGGAAACGCGCTGAGTTCCCAGGGCTCTCCCCGTCCATACTGCTCACACCACGAGGACGGCGCTCTGCGGCTGTCCTCAGCCTTCTGAGCGCCGTCCAGAAGGAGAGGGAGAGATGATTAGTACTCGCACAGTCTCCAGGCTGCGCCTCGCGCTGATCGCAGCCGCGCTCGCAGCCCTCGCCACCGCCTCGAGCGCCCAGGCGGTCACCTACCTGCAGCTTGGAGCCTCCAATGCTTCCAACGCCACCACCACCCTGACGGGGACTGCCCCAGGGGCCGAGCTCAAGGTGGTGGACGCAAACGGCACGGTCGCCACCTCCGGCGTCCTGGGGCTCCTGACCGCCACCTCGCCCACCGTCGTCTCGGCCGCGCTCAAGGGCCAAAACAGCGCCACCAACGGGATCGGCTACGGCGTCTACGGCTCGCACGCGGGCGCCGGGATTGGCGTGAACGGCTCGAGTTCGCGGGGCATCGGCGTCCGCGGCCAGAGTACGGACGGGACCGGGGTTCTGGGCCAGCACACGGCCACCGCCGGCACCGCCCCCGGCGTGTACGGCTCAAGCCCGAACAGCATCGGCGTCTCCGGCTACAGCCAGAACGGCGACGGCGTCGCCGGCCTCAGCCTGTTCGGCGACGGCGTCGTCGGCGTCAGCGCAATGGGCCTCGCCGGCCGCTTCTCCGGCAACGTCACCGTCACCGGCACCCTGACCAAGGGCGGGGGCGCCTTCCGCATCGACCACCCGCTCGACCCCGCGCACACGTACCTGCAGCACTCGTTCGTGGAGTCGCCGGACATGATGGACGTGTACAACGGCAACGTTCGCACGAATGCCAAGGGCTTTGCCACCGTCAGGCTGCCGAAGTACTTCCAGGCCCTGAACCGCAGCTTCCGCTACCAGCTGACCTCGCTCAGCGGCCTGCAGGAGGTGGCGGTGGCGAAGGAGATCGCGCACAACCGGTTCACGATCCAGAGCCAGAAGCCGCACGCACGCATCTCCTGGCAGGTGACCGGCATCCGCCACGACCGCTTCGCCAACGCCAATCGGATCAAGGTCGTCCTTCCCAAGCCGAGGGCAGAGCAGGGCAAGTATCTGCACCCGGAGCTGTACGGTCAGCGGAAGTCGGAGGGGATCGGGTACGTGAAGCCGCCCGCGCTGCCGAGGCGGTCGTCCGCAGAGGAACAGCGATGACGAGCTAGGACGCCAAGAGCGGAACGCGGCGGAAGGCGCGCGGAGTCTCCAGGCGCTCGCTGAAAAAACGTGCTCGGCCTGAGCCACTCCCAGTCTCGACATCCCTGTCTAGCGTCTGGCCGCTACCGCTTCTGGTGAACGCCTCCCAGCTTCGGCGGACGCGCGGAGCTCGGCCGCGGGACGAAGAACCCGGAGGGGACATACCCGCCCACCGACACGTCCACGGCGTAGTCGTCGTTGCCCGCCGGCGCATTCATGATGGCCATCAGGCACCAGGCTTCTCCACTCGCGAGCGGTTTCAGCACGAGCGGCGTCTCGAAGTTGGCGTGGATGCTGTCCCGCGCAGCGACGTCGTAGAAGGCGAGAAAGCGGACATGCGCAACGGTGCAGCTCGTATTCGGAGCCGGCGCGGTCAAAGCCGACGCCGTACAGGCGAACATCGCCGGGAGCTTCAACGGAACCACGCACACGTTCTCGGATAAATCCACCTTCACGGGCCTCACGGTGAAGGGCATCGCGACCACGAACGTGAAGCCGAACACGACCATCGCGATCAGCGGGCTCGGCACGCTGTATCTCCATCGCGTGATCCGCACGACGCGAACGCTCACCGTGCGGATGATCGAGCTCGTCGTCACCCAGTCCAACACCTTCGGCCTGCCCATCGGCACGCGGGTCCAGATCGGCGTCACGCACATCGCCTTCCGCGACTGACGGCCGGTCCGAAGCTGGAACAAGTGAGGGCTGGGTCTCCCCCGGCCCTCACCGTTTCGTAGGCTAGGAATCCGGATCCCGACGAGAAGGGAGTGAGCGATGGCTTTCGAGGTCCCCGATCTGCCGTATCCCTATGACGCGCTCGAGCCCCACATCGACGAGGCGACGATGCGCGTCCACCACGACAAACACCACCAAGCCTATGTCGACAACGCGAACAAGGCGCTGGAGGGAACGGAGTGGGCCCAGAACTCGGTCGAGTCCGTCCTCGCCAGCCTGGACGCGCTGCCCGAGGACATTCGCACCGCCGTCCGCAACAACGCCGGCGGCCACGCCAACCACAGCGTGTACTGGGAGATCATGAGCCCGGACGGAGGCGGCGAGCCCGAGGGCGACCTGGCTTCGGCAATCTCGGACACGTTCGGCTCGGTCGACGAGTTGAAGAGGCTCGTCAACGACACCGGCGTGAAGCGTTTCGGCTCCGGCTGGACGTGGCTCGTCTGGGACGGCACCGGCCTCGCCGTGTACTCGACGGCCAACCAGGACTCCCCCATCAGCCAGAGCGACGTCCCACTGCTCGGCATCGACGTGTGGGAGCACGCCTATTACCTCAAGTACCAGAACCGCCGCCCGGACTACCTGGAGGCGTGGTGGAACGTCGTCAACTGGCCGGAAGTCGCGCGCCGCCTCGAGGAGGCGAAGTGAAGGCCGAGCGCCGCGCCGCGGTCGTCTGGGAAGGCGACCTCATGAGCGGCAGCGGGACGATCACGTCGACCCGAAGCGGGGCGCTCGGCAACCTCGACGTCAGCTGGAAGGCGAGGACGGAGGACCCCGGCGGAAGCACGAGCCCGGAGGAGCTGATCGCGGCGGCACTCGCGGCGTGCTTCTCGATGGCGCTCTCCCACGGGCTCGCGCAGGCCGGCAACCCGCCGGAGCGCCTGGACGTCTCGGCCACCTGCACCTTCGAGCAGGTCGAGGGCGGCTGGAAGATCACGACCGTGGGGCTCGACGTCTCCGGCCGCGTTCCGGGAATCGACGAGGAGGCCTTCGAGCAGGCAGCGGAGCAGGCCAAGCAGGGTTGTCCGGTCTCGCGCGCGCTCGAGGGCAACGTCGAGATCACCGTCCAGTCGAGACGCGTGCCGGCCGCGTGACAGTCGAGCAGCCGTTCGCGAACGGGATCTGCCGCGTCGAGGCCCACGTCCGGATCGGGAACGTGGCCTCGGAGCGGTGCTCGAGCGGCTCGGGTTCGAACGCGAGGGGGTGAAGCGGAAGCTGCTGCGGCACGAGGGCGCGCGGGTCGACGCGACGCTCTTCTCGCGCGTGGCCGAGGACGCCTAGCGCGCAGCGCGAAAGCCCGATGGACCTGGGCGAGTACGGCGAGATCACGAGCGTCGTCGTTTCACGCGGCGGAAGCATCGTCACCGAGGTCTACCTCGACGGCGACGCGAGCGTGCTCCGCAACACGCGCTCGTGCACGAAGACCGTGCTCGGCATGCTGGTCGGCATCGCGATCGACCGCGGCGTTCTCCCCGGCGTGGACGTCTCGGTCGAGACCCTGCTTCCGGATCGCACGGCCTCGCTCTATCCCGACCGGCGCAAGCGCAACATCACCGTGAAGCAGCTCCTGACGATGACGTCGTGCCTCGAGTGCGACGACTGGAACCCATACTCCGCCGGCAACGAAGAGCGGATGTACCCGCGCGAGGACTGGGTGCAGTTCGCGCTCGACCTCCCCATCCGCGGAAGCTCCGGATTCAGCTACTGCACCGCCGGTGTCGTCCTGCTCGGAGTCGCACTCGAGCGCGCGCTCGGCGAGCAGCTCTCGGAGTTTGCGCGCCGCGAGCTCTTCGACCCGATCGGCGTCGGCCCGTTCGACTGGCCGAGGACGCCGCTCGGCGAGACGTCGACAGCCGGCGGACTGCTGCTCACGCCCCAGGGTCTGCTCGCACTGGGGCGCCTCTACCTTTGCGGCAGCCACGGACTGGTGCCCGAGACGTGGGTCTTCAGCTCGACGGAGCCGCACGCACAGATCGCCCCGGAGACGTCCTACGGTTACCTGTGGTGGCTCCGCGAGTTTGCCGGTCATCGTTCGTATTACATGAGCGGCACCGGCGGGAATCGCGTCCACGTCGTGCCCGACCTCGATCTGGTCGCCGTGATTACGAGCAGGAATTTCCATCGCCGCGACGCCCATGAACTCAGTGACCGGTTGCTCGTCGAGCAGGTGCTCGCCGAGGCGGATTCCCAGGAGTACACCTACCGATCGCCTGAAGGCCCGCGGCGACCGTACCAGTCCACGAAGCTGGACAGGTAGGCGGTCAGGAGCGCGAAGGCGGTCAGCATCTCGATCATTGTCGCGCTGCGCGCACCCCTGGAGTGCGCGAGCACATCGCCGGGAGGCGAGATGAACGCGGTCGAGACGGCGTAGTAGAAGAAGTCGGCAAACCGGGGATGCTGCGGAAGGCCGGTGAAGGCTTCGGTCGGGTGCACCGCCCAGAGCGCGACGTAGACGAGGGTCCAGGCCAGGAAGAACGCGAGGCCGAGCACCGGCAACCCGGTTCGCCGCAGGAGCAGGAGGAAGGCCTCGGTCATGTGGCCGAGGCGCATCTTCGTCTCGAGCCGCCTCGTGCTCAACCCGAACAGCAGCCCGCCCGCGACGGCCACGGCACAGCCCACACCGAACACGATCCAGCCCCCGTGCGGGCTCATGCGCGCACGGATCATCCCGATCAGTACGACGCACGCGCTCAGGACCGCCAACCGGATCATTCCGGCTGTCAACCACGTCGGCCGCACGCGTACGACGTCGACCGGCAGCCTGGCCTTCTCGGGAGAGGCATCGAGCCTCAGTTCGGCGGCGGCCCCCAAAGGCCTCGCAGTAGCACGACCTCGCCGAGCCGGCGATAGCCCGCGACCGACGGATGAGCTCCATCCGAGGTCCAGTCCTCCGGCATCCGACCGGGTCGCTCGGGGTCCTCCAGCGCCTCGTGGAAGTCCAGGACAGGCACGTCCTCTTCGACCCCGATCTCTTCGATGAGCCCGTTCAGGCTGCGGATCGGTCCCTCGGCGTTGGGATAGCCGTTGTTCCATGGCAGGACGTTCGCCAGCGCAACCTGGAGCCTGAGCTCCTTCCCACGGACAACCAGGGCCCCGAGATTCTCGGCCGCCTGCTGCACCGACCGCTCCTGGGCGATGTCGTTGATGCCGCCCTGCACGATGAGCGTGTGAGCGCCTTTTGCGGCGGCTGTCAGGCGTAGGGCGATCTCCTCCGTCCGCTCGCCGTAGACACCGTAGTTGCGGAACTCGAGGCGAGGGTCCACTTCCGCGGCCCAGTACTCGAACTGACTTTGGGGGTCGGGCTGTGAGATGGCGGCGCGGACCTTGGGATCCGGGTCCCACGCGGGGGAGCCGGCCGTTATCGAGTCTCCGAGGCACGCCACGACGATCTTCATCGCGGGCACAATAGGAGAGCCAGGAGAGGTGTCCGAGCTGGCCTAAGGAGCGCGACTGGAAATCGCGTACCTGCCGAAAGGTGGGTCGCGGGTTCGAATCCCGCCCTCTCCGTCGTCACATCGCCTGTAGCCGGGGGAAATTCTCGTTTCCCCCGGAGCCCTCTTCCCGCGCCCGCGTGACCGCGGCGGCACGGCAAAGCCGCACCGCCGCTTCATCGAAGGGGAAACGCGGTTTCCCCCTCGAGCTCCCCCTTCCTAAGCTTCCGGAGGAGAAGGGAGGCGGCGTTTCGCGCTCCTCCGGACCCCTCCACCCCTGCCGTCAGGAGACCGTGATGTTGAGGTCCATGCCGGCCTGCTTGTGGCCGGGCACAGAGCAGTAGAGGTTGTAGCTGCCGGGCTTGAGCGTCACCGCGAGCGTCTCCGTCTTGCCGGGCCCGAAGACCGGCGTCTTCGTGTTGACGCCAGAGCCCTTCACCACCAGGTCGTGTCCAAGCTTCCCGATGTTCTTCACGTCGAATTGGTAGGCGCCTGCCTTCAGCCTCGTGCTCGGCATCGTGATCTTGAACTCGGTCTCCTCGACAGTTACCTTCGTTGCCTTGCTCGGCGTGGTCTGCGTCTCGGTCGTCTTCTCCTCCTTGGCCCCGGCCTCCTCGCTCTCGCGGCCGAAGACGGCAACCGAGGTCATCATCATCACGAAGAGGGCGATGGTCGCCAGGACGAAGAGAGGCAAGCCACGGCCTGGGGACGACGGCCGGAAGCGCGGGATGATGACCGCCGACATCAGCGCGAAGACGATGAAGATCGCGGCGGCGGTCGCGAGCCCGATCTTGTGCCCCGTCGTCAGCGCGAGCAGCACCCGCGCAACGTACCAGTGCGAAGCGCCGCCCGCGAAGCCGTCCGGGGAGAGCGGGATCGGGTGACGATTGCGCTCGCTTTCGCCGCCGTGGCTCTCGCGGTGTGCGCCGTTGTGGTGGCACAGCGGAATGCGAGCAACGAGACGGTTTGGTTCGCGCTCAGCGGGCTAGCGCGATTCCTGATCGCGCTCGGCGTCCTCGCCGTCGCGCTCTTTGCTTCCGACCACGTCTCGAACTTTCTGATTGGGGTATTCGCGGCGGTTGTCGTCTGTGTGATCGCCGCCGGCCTGGCACAGCTTCGGCGCACCGCCGGCCAGACACGAAGGCTCCGGATCTTCACCGGAGACCGGACGAACACTTCTGACGTGATTCTGCTCCTTGCGGGGGGCCTGCTCCTCGTGCTGATTCCGGGTGGGATCCTCTTCCTCTCCTTCGAGAGCTTCTGGCTCGCGACCCACGGAGGCGGCGCGGCGATCGCGCTCACCGGTGCCTTCCTCGTTCTCGTGGCGCTGCTCGTCTCCGCACTCGTACGACTGCTCATGTCAGCCCTCCTCGCGGTGCTCGTTCCCTTCAGGCCCCGGGCCCGCAAGTCGGTTATCGGATCGCATTTCGCCTCCGTCTGGGACTCGGCCGAAGCACTCGGAGTCGTCGCAACGACTGCTCTGTGTCTCTCCGCAATCGGCTTTGCGATTTGGGCCCAGCATCCTGCCGACAAGCTCGCTCACGCGGTGCCTCCTCAGGATCCTGTCCGCTCGCTTGCCACCGCATCTCCGGACGCGGTGCTCATGGGCCTTGCTCCGGTTCTCATGCTCACCGGCAAGGACCCCTGGCCACCGCAGCGCGTTGACGCCTACCTGAGCAAGTCGACCGTGGCCGATCTGCAGGGTCGGACGGAGATGAGCCACCCCGGCGTTGGGAATCTCCGTAATACCTGCCGTGGAGCGGCGAAGCCTTGCCTACTCGTGGATGCGGCCTGCAAGGGGAAGGCCTGCTCGAGCCGGTCAGCTCGTCCGGTTGCATACGGACGAGTCGTCCTCAAGGATCGCGGATCGCGCGTGAGCTGGGGGATCTCTCCCTTCCGTCGCCGGTTGAGCGGTATCGCCCAGTGGTGGATATTCGCGCCGTACGACCGCTGGACTGCTCCTCTCTTCGTCGGCCTCGGCGATGCCGTTCAGGAACATGCGGCGGATTGGGAGGCCGTGACCGTCGGGTTCTCGCGGAAGCGGCCGCTCTTCGTCGCGTTGACCAGCCATTGCGGTGGAACGTGGCGGCGATACGGCGACGTCGCGGTCGCCGATCGGGCTTTCAAGGGCGCAGACGCGCTGGGGCCACGGCTGCACACGCTCGTGGCATACGCCGACGGATCGCACGCCCTGTATTTCGAGCCGAAGTGGACGCGAACTCCCGACGCCCTGGGTTGCACCCTCGAGCGGGCGTCCGGTTGGTTCCGCGCGGTCAACTTCGCGGCAAACGCGCTCGACGTCACCCGTGATCGTGTGCGTGCGTTGGTGAACCCGATCGTCGGAGCCGAGGCGGCTCGCGTGCTTAGATTCCCGGCCTACTGGTCGCCGTCGAATACGTTCACGTTCGACGCGGGCTTCGATAGGTTCAAGACGACCGTGGGAACCAAGCGGAAGCCGGCCGGTCCCGGCTCTCCCGCGAAGAAAGATCTGTTCATCGACCCGGTCCGCACCATCTTTTGCGGTGGGACTTGGCATTACGACCCGCCGCCCGACGAGACGAGGAAGCCGGACCAGACCTCCCGAGTGCGACGTGCTGAGCCGTCCGGCGGCCAGCACTCGGCTAACCTAGAGCGGCCCCGGGCGCATAGCTCAGCGGGAGAGCGCCCGCTTCACACGCGGGAGGTCCCTGGTTCGATCCCAGGTGCGCCCATTAGCGGGAGCCTTCGGCTCGAGCGATGCTTGCCGACTCCCGCGGCTCTTCAAGCTCTCTCTCTCTCCTAGCCGCGAAACCAGTTATCGACTCCCTACTGCTAGTCCAGTGTGGCGAGGGAGAGAGTCGCCGACGCGGCTGACCTTCTTCGAGCCATCGCTGCGTTGGCGTGGCCGGTTCTGGTGGCCATCGTGCTCGCGGTGCTTGTGCGTGGCTACACCGTCTGCGGGGCACCGACCCCGCATGGCTCCGTGAACTAAGTTCCCGCTGGTTCGGCCGCGTTTGGGGCCGGATCGGGGCCGGAGGGCATCGCACCAGCGAGCCATGCCCCTGGCAACCGCCACGTCGACGAGTGAGCCCGAGCGAGGGCTTCTCGGGCACCTTTGGAATCGGAAATCGCCCTCGGATCTTGAGCAAGAGACTGGCACTGATCGGAGTCGCGGTCGCCGCGCTCGCGACGCCGGGCCCGATGCAGGCCAAGGCAATCCGGTCGAACTGGCTGAGGATCGCGCCCGTCGGCGTGACCCACGGGCAGACGCAGCGGACCTTCCCCGACGGCTTTGTGATGACGACGCTGAACGTATCCCCGGGCGAGGGCTCAGGCGCGCGTTGGAAGAAGCAGGCCCCGCTCGCCGTCTATTAGTTGGAATGGCGTTGCCAATAACCGTAATTTACGCGCAGACGCTTCCCGCTGAATGTGGTGAAAGGTTGCATGGTCAGCGGAAGAGGTGTAGGCTCGGCTAGTGGCGATCTGCGGGAAGTGCGGCATGGAGCTGTCTCCGCGCGTTCGGTTTTGTGGAGCGTGCGGTGCGCCAGTGGAGGCTGCGGGCGAGCGGGAGGTGCGCAAGCTCGTCACCGTCTTCTTCTGCGACGCCAGTGGCTCGACGGCGCTGGGCGAGCAACTCGATCCCGAGCTCTTGCGGCGGGTGATCCGCCGCTACTTCGAGGCGATCGAGCAGGTGATCGTTGCCCACGGTGGCCTGGTGGAGAAGTTCGCAGGCGACGCGGTGATGGCGGTGTTCGGCTTGCCGCAAGCGCACGAGGACGACGCCCTGCGGGCGGTCAAGGCGGCAGCGGAGGTGCACGAGCGGCTCCCGGCGCTGGCTGAAGAGACCGGGTTCGAGCTTGCCTTCCGCACCGGAATCAACTCGGGCGAGGTCGTCGCCGGCAGCGGTCAGACCTTGGCGACCGGCGATGCCGTCAACCTGGCGGCGCGCCTAGAGCAGGCGGCGAAGCCGGGCGAGATCCTGCTCGGAGAGGAGACGGCGCGCCTTCTGGGGCCTGCGGTCGAAGCAGAGCCGCTTACGCCGCTACAGCTGCGCGGTAAGGCACGCCCAGTCAAGGCTTTCCGCTTCCGCAGCCTCGCCGCCGGCAGCGAGCGAGAGCACTCGCTGTTCGTCGGCCGTGAGCGCGAGTTGGCGCTGCTCCGGGAGGGCTTCCGCCGCGCCTGCGAGGAGCGGGAACTGCATCTGTTTACCCTGCTCGGGCCGGCCGGGATCGGCAAGTCGCGGCTGGCGGCTGAGTTCGCCGAGTCCCTGCACGGGCAGGCGCAGGTCGCCCGGGGGCGCTGCCTCTCCTACGGCCAGGCGATTACGTACTGGCCGCTCGTCGAGCTGTTGCCCGCCCTCGGGGAGCCGGCAGAGGCCGCGCTCGAACGGGTCGTCTTGGGCGGGGCGACCTCGCCGCAGGAGCTTGCCTGGACGGTGCAGCGGGCGCTCGAGGAGGCAGCAGCAGAACAACCGCTCCTCGTAGTGCTCGAGGACCTGCACTGGGCAGAGCCGGCGCTGCTCGATCTGCTCGACCTCATCTCCGACCTCTCCCGCGGTTACCCGATCCTGCTCCTGTGCCTGGCGCGGCCGGAGTTACTCGAGGAGCGGCCTGGCTGGGCGGGTGGGAAGCTGAACGCGGCCAGCGTCCTGCTCGAGCCGTTATCGGCTCAAGACTGCGACCGGCTGATTACGCTGCGGCGCCCACTGGATCCGGGTCAGCGCAAGCGGGTCGTCGAGAGGGCGGCCGGTAACCCGCTCTTCCTCGAGGAGCTGACCGAGTTTGTCGCCGAGGGAGGAGACGGCGAGCTGCCGCCGCGGATCCATGTTCTGCTGCAGGCGCGGCTCGATCGCCTGCCCGAGCCCGAACGGCTCGTGCTGGCCTGCGCGGCGATCGAGGGCACCGTTTTCCACCGCGGCAGGTTGCAGACGCTCGTCCCCGCCGACCTCGGTCCCCAGCTACCGACCCACTTGGCCGCACTGACCCGCAAGCTGCTGATCCGCCCTGCGCGCGCTGAGCTCGAGGGCGAGGACGTCTTCCACTTCCGCCACCAGCTGATCCGCGATACCGCCTACGGCGCGATCCCGAAGGGAGAGCGCGCCCGGCTGCACGAGCGCTTCGCCGACTGGCTGAACGAGCATGCGGGCGAGCGGAGCGAGCTCGAGGAGATCGACGCCTACCACTTGGAGCAGGCCGCCCTTGCCAAACTCGAGCTCGGTACCCGCGATCCCGCTCTCGACGCGCGCGCCGCCTCTGCGCTGGCGGTCGCCGGCGAGCGCGCCGACCTACGCGCCGACCTCCGGGCCGCCGCCAGCTTCTGGCGCCGCGCCCTCTTCCTGCTCGATAGCGACGACGCGCGCGCGCCCGAAGTGGAGCTCGAGCTCGCGCTCGCGCTCACGCCGCTCGGCAAGTTCGACGAGGCGAAGCAGCTACTCGAGCAGGCCGACCAGCGCGCAGCCGACCCGTGCGTGCAAGCCGCAGTCCGGCTCGTACGCTTACTGGCGCGGCTGGTGTACGCTCCCGACGGGGTCCCGGCGGCGATCCGCCGGGCGTGCACCGATGCGATCCCGCTCTTCGAGCAAGCAGGCGACCACCGCCGGCTCGCCCGTGCATGGTACGCACGCGGTGAGGCCGAATGGGTCGAGCTCCAGGTGCAAGCGGCCACGGAGGCTTACGCGAACGCAGCCGCACACGCACGGCTCGCAGGCGACCGCGCACTCGAGGCACTTGCACTGGCCTATCGCACACACCGCCTCGCCCTCACACGCATACCGTATGGCTCCGCAGCGCGAGAGGCTGAGCGGCTAACGGCGCGGTTTCCCGGCGAACCCGCAATCCAGGCGTTACTCGGTATGTGTCGCGCTTACGCCGCCTTCCACGACCGACGGCGCGAGCAGGCCCGGACACTCGCGGCTGAGGCCCTCGACAGGATGCGCCGCGCCGGCTACACGCTCGTTGCGGCGATCATCACCGTGTTCATTGGACGGCTGGAACAGCTCGGCGGAGACGTCGACCAGGCCGAACACCTCGCGTTGGCCGGTATCCGTGAGCTGGAAAAGCACAATGCCTCCGCCTACCTCAGTAGGACGAAGCCGGTCCTCGCGGCGATCCGGGTCGCGCAAGGCCGCTACAGCGACGCACTCGAGCTCGCCGACGAGGCCGAGCGGCTCGGCGGGCCCAACGACCGCATCACCCTCATCGGTGCCAACACCGCACGCGCATGCGCCCAGGCCAACTTGGGCTGGATCGAAGAAGCGAAAGCCGCCGCCACCACAGCCGTCGCCATCGCCGACACAACCGACTCGATCCAACATCGGGCAGATGCGCACTACGCGCTCGCCGAGACGCTCGCCGCCGCCGAGGAGTTCCCGGTCGCCCTCGCAGCAGCCGAAGAAGCCGATCGCCTCTACACGACCCTCGAACGAACCCTCCAAAGACAGCAAGTCACGGCGCTCGTGGAGCAGATCGAGTCCGCGATCGCTCAGGGCCACCGCGCCGACACCGGTGTGCTGAGGGCGGGCGCCTCGACCTAGCAGGAACAGATCAGCGCGTCGTCGCCGCCTCGTAACGGCGCTGGAAGACACGCCTTCGACAGGATCTGGGAGCGTGATCACCGTGAAGAAGGCAGGCAGGGAGAAAAACCAGGACGAAGGGTATTGACCTCAACTCGCCGCCGGAGATGGAGCTTCCAGAGTTGCTGTCGGCTTACGAGCACCCATAGCGGGTGAGGCGACGAGATACTGGCGCCTCGAGCCAGCGTTACGTACTCCGGACTGGTTCACGCATCCCCACCGGCACGGGCAAGGAGTTGATCTCCGTCCGTGTTGAAAGAGGCGCGATGCGGCCCTACTCATTCAGGGGGAGGTCATGGATCCGTGTCGAACGACCAATCAAGAGCTGTCCGCCGAGGGGCGTCGTGCGTACGCCTGCGCGCCTCGCTCGCCGCCTGCGCCGCCGGAAGCGGCCGGAGATTGGCTCGCGGCGCCTGCTCGTCCCCTTCACCCGTGGCCACCTCGAGCCGAGCGTGCTCGACGCGGCCATCCGCATCCTCCGAGCCGAGGAGGCGACGCTCCGCTTACCTGATCCTCATCCCGCTCCAGTTCGGGCTCGATGCTCCGATGAGCCAGGAGTGTGGGCTGGCGATCCCCTTGCTCGAGGCCGTCGAGCATGCGGCCTCGAGAGCACGGGTGCCGGTGGACGCGCGCATCGAGAGCGCCCGTACCCCAATCCACGCCCTGCGACGGCTCTAGGACGTCGAGCACTTCGACCGCATCGTCGTCCCGGCCCCGGCCGTGGGCGAGCCGGGCTTCTCGCCGGGTGAGTTGCTGTGGATGCTCACTCACGCTCTGAGCGAGACGCTCATCCTGCGCCCGGATCCAGCCCTTCGCGCAGCTCTGGATCAGGCAGCCGACGATCGAACCCGCATCGCGCCAAGCCTGCAAAGAGGGGCGCTGTCGACGGGTACCACAAACCCCTTGGCTACATAGCGGGTCACAATGCGAGCGCATCGCGCGTTGGGGCCATCTGCCTACATTGACGGGATGGCAAACCGAAAGTTAGGTGCAGGGCACTAGCGGCACGGGCCGGCGCCGCTGATCGTCCGAGCGCCCCCCGCATGACGGAAAAACCGCGGCGGCTTTGGTTGACGTACCTATCGCTAGCAGTCATTGTTCCGGACGTCCATCTGACTCAAAAGGGGGGAGAGTCCCGTGATAAAGGCTCCATTTCTGCGGCCTCGCGCCGTCGTGCCGGCCGTGCTCGCTGCGTTTGCTCTGTTAATCGCTCCTCAGATCGGAGCGGCCGCGCCGCCGAGCGACAAGGTCGCACGCGACAAGAAGGCGTTCTTCGATGTCCGCCACACACCGGGCTCGCTGAGCGAGTTGCGCGGCCGTGCGGCGAGACTCAGCTCGCACCCGCCGGCGGCCGCCGCGTCACTCAAGCGCTCGCTGGGTGTGGAGGGTGTGCTTTCGCTCGACCCGCTCACCTCCACCGTCCGCATGGCGGGACGGACGGACGGCTTCCTGACCCGGCCGAGCAACGCGCCGGCATCGTCGATCGCGCTCGGCTACGCGACACGGAACGCCGCGGCGCTCGGGCTCACGCGGCAGGCGATCTCGTCGCTGCGGCTTGCCCGAGATTACAGGTCCATCGAAGGGACGCACCACCTGTTCTTCGTCCAGTCGATCGGCCGCGTGCCGGTGTTCGGCAACGGGCTCAAGGCGAACGTCGCGAAGAACGGCCGGCTGATCAACCTCCAGGGCTCGCCGCTCGGCGACCTGCGTACGACGAGCTCGACGGCGCAGATCCGGCCCGGCGCGGCGATCGCCGCCGCGAAGCGTGACGTAGGCCTGGTCACCATTCCGCTGAGGGGCGAGTCGGCAAAGTACGTGTACTTCCGCACGGTCCGCGGCACGCGGCTCGCGTACGAGACCATCGTCGGCTCGGGCTCGGCGCAGTACCTGAGCGTCATCGACGCGAAGAGCGGCGCGGTCCTCTATCGCAACAGCCTCGTCGACTACGCAAGCGCGCAGGTGTTCGACTTCTACCCGGCCGCGCCGGCCGGGGGGACACGGCGCTCGGTGTCGCTCGACGCCTGGCTCCCCGCGAACGCGACGACGCTGAACGGTCCCAACGTCCACGCCTACTCGGACATCGACGACTCAGACACCGCGTCATCGGGGGAGGAGACCCTGAACGATGAGACCGGCAACTTCAACTTCACCTTTACGACGTTCAACGGCAGCGCGTGCGTCAGGTTCGTGCCCTGCACGTGGAACCCGAGCCAGAGGTTCTCGTGGGAGAGGAACCGCAACGAGAGCGCGACGCAGCTCTTCTTTCTGATCAATACGTTCCACGACCACCTCGCCGCGGCGCCCATCGGCTTCAACGTCGCCGCGGGCAACTTCGAAGGCAACGACCCCGTCCAGGGCGAGAACCTCGACGGTGCGAACACCGCCGGCGGGCTGCCCGACGGGAACCACATCGACAACGCGAACTTCGGCACCCCGCCGGACGGCATCCCGCCCCGGATGCAGATGTTCCTGTGGCACCAGCCAGGGACGAGGTTCCCGAGCGAGGACCCGTTCATCGCCGCCAACGGCTCCGACGAGGCCGACATCGTCTACCACGAGAACACTCATGGGCTCTCGAATCGCCTCGTCATAGATGCGAACGGGAATTCGACCCTCGGCGGCGGCCAGGCCGGCGCGATGGGTGAGGCCTGGAGCGACTGGTACGCGGCGGACTTCCTGAACAACCAGGGTTTCCAGCCGGACACAGCCGCATCGGGCGAGGTTCGGATCGGGAACTACGTCGGGTGGGGCAACGACCTGATCAGGACGCAGCCCCTGGACTGCCCGGTGGGCGGCGGTGGCTCGGCGTGTCCCGGTGGTGCCGCGACGGGCCCCGGCGGCTACACGTACGGCGACTACGGGCAGATCATCGGTCGGCCCGAAGTGCACGCCGACGGGGAGATCTGGGGTGAGACGCTCTGGGACCTGCGCGCCTCGGTCGGTGCCACGACGGCCGAGAGCCTGGTCACACGGGCAATGGAGCTGTCGCCGGCGAACCCGTCGTTCCTGGACATGCGGAACTCGATCCTCCAGGCTGACGCTGTCGCGGGCGGGGCACACCACGACGCCATCTGGTCGATCTTCGCGCACCGGGGTATGGGCTATTTCGCCGGCAGCGTCGACGGCGACGATACGAAGCCCGTGGAGGACTTCAGCCTTCCGCCCGCTCCCGGCACGCCTCAGGGCAAGCTCATCGGCAGCGTGACCAACCAGGACACGGGCACGTCGATCAACGGAGCCACGGTCGCCTTCGGCGGTCACAACTCGGGCTTTCCCGGTGACCTCGCCGGCGTGACCGGCAGCAACGGTCGGTACACGGTGAACGACATCTTCTTCGGGACGTACCCGAAGGTGTTCGCAGCCGCCCCCGGCTACGACACGGTCGTCCTCTCGAGCCTGACGATCGACCAGCCGACGACGATTCGGGACTGGACGCTCCGACGCGACTGGGCGGCCCTCGGTGGCGGTGGTCTGGTAACCGATTTCAACGGGCCCGACTACACGGACTTCGGCTGCGGGCCGACCGGGGCGATCGACCAGTCACTCGGCACCGGGTGGGGCAGCGACACCGACGTGAACGCGACGGCCACGGGCGAGGTGACGCCGAAGTTCGTCACGATCAAGCTCCCGGTGGCCGTGGACATCACCGAGATCGCGGTCGACCCGTCGAACACCTGCGGCGACGCGGGCAGCGCGTCGACGCACCGGTACACGATCGAGACCTCCACGGACGGGTCGACGTTCAGCCTCGTCAATGGAGGCGTCTTCTACGCTGCGAACCGCGGTCACCTGAACACGGTGACGCCGCTCGCGCCCGACGCCGTGTCCGGGGTGCGCTACGTCCGCTTCACGATGGTGAACCCGCAGGTGCCTGAGACCGGCAACAACTGCACGGACGCGACCAACTGCGGGGACAACGGCGTGCCGACACGATGCGGCCCGAGCGCGCCCAACCCGGGCAACTTCAGCGGGTGCGTGTTCATGGACATGTCGGAGATCGAGATCTACGGCCGGCCTGCATAGCGCCGGCTTCCCGGCAAGTGCACGAAGGGCTGCCCTCGGGCAGCCCTTCGTTTTCCCGCTGACCCGCCGCTGAGCGCGAACCTAGAATCCGCGTACGCAAGGGCTCGCCTACACCGATACGGGACAGGGGCCGCCCGTCGTCCTCCTGCACGGCTTGACCTGCAACACCGGGTACTGGCTTCGTGTGTCCCCTTTGCTCGACGATCTGCGGGTGCTCGCGCTCGACCTTCGCGGTCACGGACTGAGCGAGCATCGCGACTCGTACCGGTATGCGGACTACGAACGCGACGTGCTGGCGCTGCTGGACGCGCTTGGGCTCGACCGTGTCACGGTGGGCGGTCACTCGCTAGGCGGCTACGTCGCGCTGCGGCTGGCGACTCGAAGCGAGCGCATCGGCGCCGTTCTCGCGATCGACGTCAAGAGCGACTGGACGGATGCGGATGCCGACCTCGCTGAGCGCTCACGCGCTGCAGCCCAGCGGGTGGAGACAGATTGGGCCACTCTCGTCGAGCGGCTCGCGCGCACCCTGAAGCCCGTCGAGCTTGCTGCGGACGAGCTCGAGCTTCTCGCCGCGCGGTCGATCGAGCCGGTCGACAATGGCTGGCGATTCCGCTGGGACCGGCGAGTGCTGGCCACGGAGCCCGTCGATCCCTTCGCGTTCCTCCCCGACGTCCGCTGCGTCGTCCGCGTCATGGCCGGCTCCGAGAGCGCAGTGATGCCGCCCGACGCGGCCAAGCGCTTCGCCGCCGCCGTCCCGGGAGCAGAGCTCGAGCTCGTCGACGGCGTCGGCCATCACGTCGAGCTGGAGTCGCCCGAGCGCGTGGCGGCCCAGATTCGCGAGCTGGAGGCTCTCGGTCCCGCCGGCTGATCCGCTCAGCTCGCGGCGAGCGCTCTCTGGACGCGTTCCCCGAGCGCCGCCAGCCGTTCAACCGGCTCGTTGCTGAAAACGAAGCGCACGTGACGATCTGCGATCTCGCCGCCCCAGCCGACCATCGGCGTCGCGGCCACCTTCTCTTCGAGTAGCCGGTCCGAGAGCTCGACGGAATCGAGCCCGAGCGCAGCGGCGTCGACCAGCAGTGACCAGCATCCGGCCGCGGACACGGGCCCAAGACCGTGGAGCTGGCGAAGCGTTTCGTCTCGCCGACGCTGCCATTCCTCGTTGGCGGCGGCCAGGTCGTTCTCCGGCTGCTCGAGTGCAACCCGCACTCCGATCTGGGCGAATCCGCTGGCCAAGAGCCCGCTGTAGATGTGTGCGCGCGCCACGTCGTTCACGAGCTCGCCGGGCGCAACGACCCACCCGATGCGCCAGCCGATCATGCGCCGCTCCGCCAGGACGTCGCCCACCGTGACGGTACGGTCGCGCATCCCGGCGAAGCCGGCGGGATGGACGACCTCCCGTCCGTCAAAGAGAACGCCCTCGAAGGTAGCCCAGTAGACGAGCCAGAGATCGCGGCTGATCACCAGGTCGGTGATCGCCTCCCACTCTTCCTGTGAAGCGACCCAGCCGCTGGGAAAAGAGGCGTTGTTGACGAAGACGGCTCGCGTCCGGTCGGTTACGGCGGAGCTCAGAGCTTCGGTGTCGAGGCGCCACCAACCGTCGACCACGTGCAGCGGCACGAGACGGGGGACGGCTCCCACCAGGCGTACTCGGTTGATCATTCCCGCGTAAGTCGGGTCGGTCAGGATGACCTCGTCGCCCGGGTCAGTGACGCAGTACAGGGCGTCGAGCATCGCCACTCCCTCTCCAGGCGTGATGACGATCTCCCGCGCGCCGTCGTAACGGGGACCGCCGCGCCGCTCGATGAACCTTGCGACCGCCTCCTTCAAGTCATCGCGACCCGTGAACGGAAGCCAGCTGTTGGCCTCGTCCTCGCCGATGGCGGCTCGCGTGGCGTCCATGGCGGCAGCCGGCGGTGGGATGTCGGTGTCGAGGTTCTCCAGGCGAAGGACGTCGGGATCGTCGCCCGCAGCCGCTGCGACCCGATCGATGCTGAAGCCCGGGATCTGCTCGAAGCGCCGAACGCTCATTGATCTAGCCTAGAGCCTCGAAACCGGGCGGCTCGAAGTCCTCGTCGAGCATGCCTTTCTCGACCGTGCGCCGGGCGTCGCGGTCGGCGGCGGCCGCCTGGAGCGTTCCGCGCACCCGCTGGAGCGTGTCCTCGGCGACGGCCTTCCCGGCCTGCTCGAGCAGCTCGGCGGCCGAGGCCACGAGCGCGTCGAGAGCTTGCCGCTCGCTGTCGAGCGCAGCCCGGAAGTCGCCCTTCCCTCCGTGCGCCTTTCGCAGCCGGTCGCCCGCCTTCCAGAGATCGCCGAGCAAGGGCGTCCGCTCCCGCATGAGCTGATTCACCACCCAGGCCGACAGCGGCGGCCGCCGCAGCCCTGCGACCTCTTCTGCGCTCTCGGCGTCACCAGCCTCCCGCAGGCGCTTGGCGAGCTCGTTCCGCTCGGCGGTGAACCGATCGAGCGGGACCCCGTACAGACGACGGATGTCGTCGGCGGCCACTACTCCGGCCAGGCGGCGCAGATCGCGGCGATGTGCCGGTGGTCGGTGCCGCAGCAGCCACCCACGACCGTGAGGTTGCGCAGCCGACCGGAGAGCTCGCGGTACTGCTCGCCGAGCTCCTCGGGATTGCCGTCGTCGAGCTCCTCCGCCTCGTCCAGCTCCGCGTGGCTCTTGGCAGACGCGTTCGCCCGAATCCCGCGGATGCGATCGGTCCACTCCGCGTCGAGCACGTGCTCGAAATGGGTCGGATGAGCGCAGTTGACCATGAAGTAGGCCGCCGCGCCGCCGGTCTGCGAGTCTACCTGCTCGATCGCTTCATGCAGTGATTGCCCGCTCGGAAGGCGCCCGTCCGTCTCCACGGTGAAGGACACGGCGACGGGAATCCCGGCTCGCTCGGCCGCGTGCACGATCCCCACGGCCTCGTCCGCGTAAGTCAAGGTGAGCGCGCTGGCCATGTCCGCCGCTGTCTCCGCGAACGTCGCGATCTGGGCCTCGTGATAGTCCTCCGCCTCCCCGGCGCTCATAAGCTCCTCGGCGAGATATCCGTCTCCCCGAGGGCCGACGCAGCCGGCGATCACGAGCGGAGGCTCCGCACCCGCCTCGGCGCGCACATCCTCGAGCAGGGCGACCGCGCGCCGGTTCACGTCCGCGAGCCTGTCCTCCGAGTAGCCGAGCCGCTCGCCCCAGTCGCGGTTCGCCCGCCAGGTCGGCGTGTCGAGAACGATGCCCACCCTGTGGTCGCGCGCGATCTGGACATACGGTCGGTAGTAGTCGAGAAGCGCCTGACGCCCTGCTTCGTCCTCGAGCAACACGAAGGAGGCGAAGTGAGGCAGCTCGAGCCCCTGGTGGAAGATCAGCGTGGTCTCCATGCCTCCGTCGGTGATGAACGTGCTGTCGAGCTGCGGAAGAACGGTCACTTGTAGGCCACGCGCTCAGCCGGTGGCCGACGGCTGGCGGTCGAGCAGCTCGCGGGCGGTCTGGCGCGCCTCGGGGTCGTGCCCGCGCCACAGACGCTCAACGAGGCTCCCCATCACCTCGCGGATGCCGACCATGCCGAGCAGATGCTCTCCCTGGAGCACGGGAAGGTGGCGGATCTGCCGCTCACCCATGAGCTTGGCCGCGCCGAGCACGTCGACGTCGGGCGAGACGGTGACGAGCGTCCGCGTCATGACGTCGCCAACCTGCACGTTTCCGAACTCGGAGCCTTCGCCGGCGAGCCGCAGGACGTCGCGCTCGGTGAAGATCCCCACCAGCCGCTCGTCCTCGCAAACCGCCACCGAGCCGACGTTCTCCTCGAGCATCCGCGCGATCGCCACCTGCACCGTGTCCTCGGGGCGAACGCTGACGATGCGGAGGCTCATCACGTCGGCGATCGGCATACGCCGCAATCGTAACGATTGAGATCGAATTCTGTCTCTCCCTGACGGAGAGGTTTACGATGCGGAAGGCGCATGGTGGCTCGCCCGAGTGAGTCCACGCAATGAGGCTGATTCGCTCAGCCTCGTTCTTCTTCCTCTGCCTCCTCGTGTTCGCCGCGCCCGCCTCGGCGGAGCTTGTCGCGCGCGGAGTCCAGCGCGGAATGCTGGCGGTGGGGCCGAACGGCGGCCCCGTGGTCGCCTACGTGCGGGGCAAGAAGCTCATGGTCGCCGAGCGCACCTCGCGTGGAAAGTGGAGGGCCGCGAGGGCAGCCCGTATCGCGCCCGGCTCGGTAGTCATGGCGGTGGCCGTCGGCGCGAAAGGGCCGGCGGTGTTGACGATAGGCCCGACAGGCCGGAACCTGTTCCTGGTGCGACGCAGCGGCCGAAGCTGGCACAAGAACCGGCTGGGACGACAACTGGCGACCGGGCGGCAATTCGGCTGGCCGGGGCTGGCCTTCGACGCGAAGGGACTTCCGGTGATCGCATACACGCGCTGGAGCAGCCGCAGCTTCGACAGCGCGCTCACCCTGGCCCGGATGGACGCCCGGGGGCGCATCCATGTGAAGCAGATCACCGAGAACGGGTTTCCGAAGAGCTACGCCCCTCCGCCCGCGGCCCCGGTCATCGTGGGCGGAAAGGCCCACGTGATCGAGTCCTATGGCTACGAAACGCTCGTGGGGACGATCGAGTGGTACCCGAAGGGAAAGACGTGGGAAGGAATCTTCATCGACGTGGGTCGCGGCGAGGTTCCGGTCGGCCCCGTCTTTACGAGGGCCACCCGTAGTCGAACCGTCTATGCGGCCTGGTCCCAATCCAAGTTCGCGCTCGGCTACCTCCCGGTCACACTCGCAGTGAGAGCCCATCAGGAAGCGAAGTCGAAGTACCTGCTCGACCGCGCGCTCACGACCGGGCTCGCGTTGCCCGGCAAGCGCCCCGAAGTAGCTGCCAACGAGTGGGTGCCGGAAGACGTCGACGATCCATTTGGCGACAGCCAGATCTGGGCGGGGAAGGTGGTGAGCGGTTCCGCGAAGACCGAGCTGGACGGCTGGATCGCCGGCTTCGGAGCAAGCCCGGGCGGAGAGCGACAGGTGTTGCTCGCCCGTCCCGGCGGACTGTCCTGGTTCCGCTCTCCCGGACGGCTCGGCAAGCGCGTCAGCCTCAAGGCGGAGGCGCAGGAGGACGACAGCGTCTCCCTGAGCGGCCAGGTCGCAGGGGTCCGCTCCGGCCGGATCACCCTCTATCGCGAGCGGTTCGGCGCAGCCCGAGGAGCGATCGCTCGGCCCTCGATCACCGACGGGCGCTTCTCCTATGTCGACCGGCCTCCGACGGGGCCGTTCGTCTACCGCGCCGTTTACACCGATCCCCGGACTCGCATCCCCTATGCGGCGCTTCTCCGGCAGCAGGTGGGATCACCGGGCCCTTCCGCCGCGGTCCGGCCGCCGCTGCCGAGATGGCTAGGATTTCACGGCCCGGTCGCGCTAGGCGGGGAGCTAGCGGTTCCCTGAACCCGTAATCCGCTCTAGCGGGGCCGAACACCGCCCGAGGGGCGGAGCCTTCGGGGCTTGGGCTCGCGCACGCAGCGTTGAAGGCCAGGTTCCGCGCACTGGGGGCATCCGAACCGCGTCAGGTCCGGAAGGAAGCAGCGCTAAGGACCGCTTCCCAGGTGCCGCGGCTCGGCTTGGCCCGAGCGAGCGGCGCAGGTTCCTCCCGGGGCGGCTGAGAGAACATCCGGGCCTCCTTCGAGGCTGTGGGTCTGCCAGGACTCACGTCTCGAGGAGGGACCCGGATGAAGCTCCACCGTAACGCCAAGCTCGGACTCTCGGGCCGCTTTGCGCTCGTGCAGGCGCGCGAGAGCGGATTGTCGGTACGTCAGGTGGCGAGCCGCTTCAGCGTCTCGCCGGCCACCGTCACCCGCTGGTCGTGTCGCTGGCGCGAGGCCAGCGAGCAGGAGCGCCGCTCGCTCGTGTGCCTGTTCGATCGCTCCAGCCGGCCGCGGCACATGCCACGCCTGCTGCCGGCGCAGGAGCAGCGACGGATCTGTGCCGCGCGGCGCCGGACTGGTTGGCGGGCCGAGGCTACTCACGCTTCGCACCGGCCACCCGCACTCGACCATCTCCAAGGTGCTTCGGCGACACGGGCTCTCCCGACCTGCGCGAGCGGCTCGAGAACCCGTCCGGCGCTACGAGTGGCCCTGTCCCGGTGACCTGCTGCACGCCGACTGGACGCGGTACGCCCGCTTCGCGCGCCCCGGTCACGCCGTCACCGGCGACCGCAGCTCAACTGCGGCCGACAAGCGTGCCAGGGTGGGCTACGACTTCGCCCACGCGCTCGTCGACGACAACTCGCGCCTCGGCTACGCCGAGCTCCTCCCCGACTGCCGGGCGGTAACGGTGACCGGCTTCACCGAGCGCGCGCTCGCCTTCTTCCGCTCGAACGGGATCACGGCTCGGCGGCTGATGACCGACAACCACTGGAGCTACATCCGCAACCGCTCGCTGCGCGATCTGCTCGCCGCCCAGGGCATCCGTCATTTCACCACTCCCGCGCGCCGCCCGCAGGTGAACGGGAAGGTGGAGCGCTTCCATCAGACGATGGCGCGGGAGTGGGCCTACGGCGTGCGCTACCGCTCCTCTCGACACCGGGCGGCTGCCTTGCCACACTGGCTGCGCTACTACAACGAGCGCAGGCCACA
>WNGB01001825.1_pt1 | contig 65808 bp, 67 predicted proteins | sample 5400681 | NCBI WGS metagenome assembly WNGB01 (sample SAMN13153367, study PRJNA577476) | soil metagenome | isolation source: 115 cm soil or saprolite under grassland replicate 2 | place: USA:California | collected 2016-06-15 | reverse complement strand
GTAGAAGTCGTCCTTCGGGCTCGCCAGGTTGACGAGGTAGAGCGCGTGGCAGACGACCTCGTGGATTCCCGCCTCGGCTCGGCGCTCCTTGAAGCGCTCGAAGTTCTTCGGGTCGTGGTTCGTCGGGCGCCACGTTCTCGGGCTCTGGGTGAAGACCTGGACGGACTCGCCGCCGATCGCCTCGATCCGGTCGATCGCCGTGTGGATCCCGCCGGACGACGAGACGTGCGCGCCGAGATGCATGCGGCGAGCTTACGTTTTGCCTGCGATCTGGATGAGAGCGTCGACCGCGTAGCTGAGATCCATCCGCTCGCCGATGCCGCTCAGACACGTCTCCGGGTCGATCGAGAGGCCGCAGTGCTGGTTTCGCTCGAGTAATCCGTCCACGAATCCCTGTCGTGGTCTCGGCACCGCCGAGATCGGCGCGCCGCGCGGATCCATGAAGCGAAGCCGGCCGCGCGGCAGGCTCGCGATCGAGTAGCCGCCCTCGTGTACGAGCCGGTGATGGCGGCGGCAGAGCAGAACGAGGTTGTCGATGCGCGTCTCACCTCCATGCGACCAGTGGCGAACGTGATGCGCGTCGACGAAGCGGAGGTTCTCGCAACCGGGGAAGCGGCAGCCGCGGTCGCGGCTCTGAAGGGCGCGGCGTAAGGCGGGCGGGATCGTGCGCGTCCTCCGCCCGACCGTGAGCGCTTCACCGTCGCGCTCGACGATTCGCACCAGGGAGGAGTCGCAGGACAGCCTCCTCGCCGTCTCAGGTGCGACCGCAGGTCCGTCATCGAGCTCGCAGCCCCGGTCGGCCTCGCCCGCGAGCGCCGCGGCGTCGACGTGGACGACGACCTGGTAGCGCTCTCCGCCGGTCCGGCTCGCATCCCCGCGTGCGAGCGAAGCGTCGGCCACCGCCACGAGCGCCTCGGCGTTTGTCGGCATCCGCGGTTCCGCGGAACCGCGGTCCGAGAGGCCGTTGCGCGCCGCTTCGAGCGCGCGCAGGAAGAGCGCACCGTCCTCGGGAGCGAGCCGGGCGTTGAGGACGAGCGTGCCGTCCTCGTCCCAGTAGTGGTCGAGATAGGCGTTCTCGTGCCCCTCGTTCGCCTCGTTGGCACTGACGTGGCGGTAGGCGCGCACGGCGCGCTCGAGCTGGGACGCGGTCATGCAGCGCGCGAGCTCGAGCAGCTCTTCCTCCGAGCCCTCGTCCGCCACCCTCGTCAGCGCCCTCACCTTCGCGTACGAGAGCTCGCCGCGCGAGAAGGCCGCGCGGATCATCGGAAGCTCGGCGAGCCGCCGTGCGACCCGGACGTGCTCGCGGCCGCACGCGGAGTGAGCGCGCAACGCCAGGCGATCCACTCGGCGCAGGAGCGCAGGCCCGGCTCCGCCCAGCCCTCGCGGCGATCGAGCTCGGCCACCAGCTCGAGCCAGCGGCAGGTACCTGCGTAGATGTGGGAGGCCAGCTCGGTCAGCTCGTCCTTCAGCTCGGGGAGGCCGAGGCTGCCGACTCCCGCACCGTTCTCATTCGTGGCAACAGGCATGTTGGCAGACTAGCCAACGCATCGGACGGCAATGTGGCCTCGATGAACTCAAACTGATATCATCGCGATATCGCACCTAAGACCGAGAAGACCGAGCAGATCCCGTTCCGAGCACCGGCCGAGCTGATGCAGCTTCTACGCGACTGTGCGGCCCGTTACGGGCGGAGCGTCGCCGAGGAGTTGCGCATCGCCGTCGAGTTGCACGTGACCACTTCGGCCGTTCAGGAGTTGGCGCGACCCCAGGTCCGCGCTCGACTCGGTCAGGACGTCGAGAGGGCCGACGACGAGATGCGGGACTATCTGCGAGCCCTCGCTGAGAGGGCGTACGGCTGGCGGCCGAAGGGATTGCTCGAGAGCCTGCTCTGGCTCAATGAGCGCGTCAAGCCTTGATGAGAGCGTGGCACCCAGCGCGGTTGTCGCAAGCGGTCGCGCTTCCGTCACCCGCCCGCTTCGTCGTCGCCGTCGCCTCCGGCAAGGGCGGGGTCGGCAAGTCGACGATCAGCCTCAATCTGGCGGTGGCACTCGCCGAGAAGGGCCATCGCGTCGGTCTGCTCGATGCGGATTTCTACGGTCCAGACATCCCGCTCATGGTCGGGGTGGCGAAGTCGAAGCTGCTGAAGCAATGGGCGCTCTGGCGCCATCAGGAGCTTGGCGAGGTGCGCCTCGAGCCGCTCGAGCGCGACGGGATCAAGATCATGTCCGTCGGTTTGATGCTCGCCGAGCAGCAGGCGCTGTCCTGGCCGGCGGAGATGGTCGAGCTCGTCGGACGGCAGTTCCTGACCGCCGTCGACTGGGGCGAGCTCGACTACCTGCTGATCGATATGCCGCCCGGCACGGGGGACATCCAGCAGCAACTTCTCGCCTTGCTTCCCGTGATGGCGGCGCTGGTGGTCGTCACACCCCAGGATCTCGCCCATCTCGACGCCAAGCGCGCCCTCGAGCTCCTGCGAGACGGCGAGATCCGCATCCTTGGCGGTGTCGAGAACATGGCATCGCTCGATTGTCCGCACTGCGCGGGCAAGATCGCACTCTTCCCGGCGGTCCGCCCGGAGCGCTCAATCTGGGCGCAAGGAGTGGAGAGGCTCGGTGTCTTGCCATTTGATCCACCGATCGCTCACGCGGGCGAGAGCGGACGGCCGATCGTGGCCGCCGCGCCGGAGAGCGCGGGGGCGGACGCATTCCGGCGTCTGGCCGACGTCGTCATCTCAAAGCTCCAGGCCGCTTGCTAGCGCGGACAGCGACGAAATCCGGCGGCAACGGCCGCAGCGCGGCTCGCCACTAGCATTGATCGGCATGAGCGTTCGCGTGCGCATGGCGCCGAGCCCGACCGGGTTCCTCCACATCGGAGGCGTGCGGACCTTCCTCTTCAACTGGCTGTTCGCGCGCGGGCAGGGCGGCGAATGCCTGCTGCGAATCGAGAACACCGACACCAGCCGCGAGGTGGCGGAGTCGGTCGAGCAGATCCAGCGCTCGCTGCGCTGGCTCGGCATCGACTGGGACGGCTCGATCACGTTCCAGCTCGACCGGATGGAGCGCTGCCAGGAGGAGGCCCGAAGGCTCGCCGCCGAGGGGAACGCGTACGAGGACGAAGGCGCGATCCGGTTTCGGATGCCCGACGAAGGGGTGACGGCCTGGGACGACGCCGTCAAGGGCAGGATCGAGTTCCAGAACGCGCAGCTCTCCGATCTCGTCATCGTCCGGTCGGACGGACGCCCCACGTACAACTTCGCCTCGCCGGTCGAGGACTGGCTGGACGGGATCACGCACGTCGTCCGCGGCGACGACCACGTCTCGAACACGCCGTCGCAGATCAACATCCTGCGCGCGCTCGGCGCCGAGCCTCCGGTCTACGCGCATGCGCCGAGCCTGCTCGGCCCCGACGGGCGCAAGCTCTCGAAGCGACACGGCGCCCAGTCCCTGGACGAGTTCCGCGAGGCCGGTTACCTGCCCGAGGCGCTGATGAACTTCCTCGCCCTGCTCGGCTGGAGCTACGACGACAAGACGACGATCATGTCCCGGGATGAGCTGATCGAGCGCTTCTCGTTCGAGCGGGTGCAGACGAGCCCGGCCACCTTCGACTACCAGAAGCTCGAGTGGATGAACGGCGTCTACATCCGCTCGCTGCCGGTCGAGGAATTCGCGCAGCGCCTGGTCGGCTACCTGCGCGAGCAGGGCTACGACTGGGACGAGGAGCTCGTCCACCGGGCAGCGCCGATCGTGCAGGAGAAGATCTCGACGCTTGGCCAATTCCCCTCGTTCGCCGGCTTCCTGTTCCAGGACGTCGAGCCGGATCCGGCTCTGCTCGACGGGCAGATCCTGGCCGAGGCAGCCGCCGAGCTCGAGCGCGTCGAGCCGTTCTCGGCCGAGCAGATCGAGCAAGCCCTGCGTTCGCTTGCGGAGCGGCTCGAGCTCTCGCCGCGGAAGGCGTTTCAGCCGATCCGCGTCGCCGTTACCGGCTCCAAGGTCTCGCCGGGCCTGTTCGAGAGCCTCGAGCTGCTCGGCAAGGATCGCTCGCTCGAGCGAATCCGCAGCGCGGCCGCCGCTTAGCTCCTGCGAAAAGTGGGCATAAGCAAGGAATGGAGTCGGGCGTCAGGACCGTCCTCGTCGTCGAGGACGACCGCTCGATGCGCCTGCTCTTCCGCGTGAACCTCGAGCTCGAGGGCTACCGCGTCCTCGAGGGTGCGACCATCCCTGATGCCCGCCGCCTGCTCGACTCCGAGCAGATCGATTTCGTCGTGCTCGACGTCCACGTCGGAGGAGATTCGGGGTACGACCTGATCGACGCGATTCGAGACCGGCACCGGCAGGCTCCGATCGCGCTGATCACGGGCTCGGCCGAGATCGGGGCCGAGGAGCGTGCGCGCGTCGACGCGGTCCTGCCGAAGCCGTTCGCCCTCGAGGACCTGATCGCGGCGATCGGCCGCCTCACCGGATCGGCCGCGAGCTCCTGAACTCCGTCCTGTAGATTCGCGCCGTGCCGGTCGCCACCGTCCGCACCCCTGCGGAGTATGAAACGCGCCTCCAACGCTATCTATTCGAGCGCTCCGAGGAGTCGCGGGCGGTCCGCGTGGGGGAGAAGGAGACCTCCGAGCAAGCGAAGATCGTCGCCCGTTTTGCGGATCTCTTCTCCCGCGCGCAGCTCGATGCGCTTCGAGAGGCCGAGCAGGCGTCCGATCCGGACGAGCGCGAGCGGCTCTACCGCCTGCGCAAGACCTGTGAGGGCGGGATCGTGGCCGCGGAGCTTGCCGAGCAATCCGACGAGCTCGAGAATGCGCTGCTCGCTGCCCGGGTCCCGTTCGAGGACGAAGAGCTGCCGCTTCGCACCGCCCAGGCACGGCTGGCGGTGATCGCGGACTATCGCGAGCGCGAGGAGCTCGGGACGCTGCAGGCCGACGTGTCCGCCGGGTTCAACGGCGACCGGCTGGACTTGCTCCGCGCCCGCGAGGAGCTCGAGGCCGACGTCTCAGGCGAGGCCGACCCGGTCGCGCGCAGCGAGGAGGAGAAGGGGATCGCTCTGCGCGAGGTGGCCGGCGTCCTCGAGCAGGCGAGCTCGGCGATCGAGACGGCGTACCTCCGGCTCCGCGAGCGTTGGTTCGAGAAGCTGCTCGGGCCGGAGCGAGAGCCGGTCCCGTCCTCGTTCCACATGGCCTACGTCCGGCGGCTGTCGCCGCTCGAGTCGACCTACTCGAAGGACCGCGCCGTCGAGGTCTGCCTCGACACCCTCGCGCAGCTCGGCTTTCTCCTCTCGGAAGAGCCGAACATCCGTCTCGACCTCGAGGACCGGCCGCAGAAGGCTCCGCGTGCCTGCGTGATCGCGTCCGACCCGCCGACGGTCGTTCACCTGATTACGCGCGCCCAGGGCGGGCTCCACGACTACCAGGCGCTCTTGCACGAGGCCGGCCACGCACTCCACTACGCGGGCTGCGACCCGGCGCTGCCGTACACGTTCAGAAAGCTCGCGCGCGATCATTCGCTGACGGAGATCTACTCGTACATCTGCGAGGCGATCTCGAAGGAGCCGGTCTGGCACGAACTCTATTTCGGGCTCTCCGCCGAACAGGCCGAGGAGAACGCCGAGGCGACGCGCCTGCTGGAGACGCTCCTGTTCCGCCGCTACGTCGCCAAGCTCCGCTTCGAGCTCGAGTTCTGGTCTCGCTTCCGCGAGGACGGCGGCACGCCCGGCGGCTACTCCGAGCGGCTGCGCGAGGCGATCGGCGTTTCGTATCGAGCCGACAACTACCTGGCGGACACGGATGCCGACTTCTATTCGGCCGACTACCTGCGGGCGTGGATCCGCTGCGCCCAGCTCCACTCCCACCTTCTGAACGAGGTCGGAGAGGACTGGTGGCGGTCTCCACGGACGGGCGAGCTGCTTCGCGACCTGTTCCGGGAGGGGACGCGGCCGTCGAGCGAGGAGATCGCCGGGCGGCTCGGCTTCGACCCGCTGGACACGGCTCCGCTTGTCGCGGAGCTCGGCGCCTGAAGCTCCGAAAGGGGTCGCTAGACTTGCTCCGACGGCGCATTCGTCTAGTGGCCTAGGACACCGCCCTCTCACGGCGGCGGCACGGGTTCGAATCCCGTATGCGCCTTTCTAGCCTCGCAAGAGGACCGATACGTCCGGCATCCGAATCACGAAGGACCGGGATCCCGTGGCGGTGAAGAGCCTCAGCGAGATTGAATCGGAGTTCGCAGGGATGCCGTCGAACGCAAATGCATTGTTGCGAGTCGAGACGGTTTCTCCGCCGGGACCCTGGACAGCTAAGACTGCGTCATCCACCAAGCCGACGACGCTGATCGGGAGATCGCTGCTCTCCTGCGACGTCACGTAGATAGGCCCCTTCAGCAGTACCGAACGCGCCGTGCAGCCCCTGCCATTTCCGAGACGGTCACTGATCACGTAGCAGATGGAGTCCGGCTCCCCGGACGACACCCACACTGTCCTCTCGCCGTCGGAAAGCACTCGGTGAAGGTTGGCTGGGTTTCGGTCGAGCGCCTTGATGTGTCCGTCACCAAGCAGTGCAGGCTGTCGCGGGGAACGCGTAACGGCCACGATTGCAAGGGCCAACCCGATTGCGAGGACGCCCACAACAAGGCCCCCGAACGCGATTCTTCCAAGCTTCCACGATGCAGCCCGCTCCTCGAGAAACCGGCGCGCGACAAGCTGCGGCGTTCCTAGGTTGTCGACTGCGGCTTGCTCACTCATTTCCGCGGACGCCTCGACCAGGTGTGCCTCGATCTCGCGCAGAATTCGGCGCTTCGCCCGGCGACCAACGTCCAGCTCGCATTCGAGCTCGCTCAGGTAGGTCTCGATGAGCCGCCCTCTCATTGCCCGCCCTCCAAGACGACGTTGACACTTTCTGAGAACTCACGCCAGGCTTGCGACTCCTCTTCGAGCGTCCGCCGGCCCTTCCCGGTCAGCTCGTACATCCGCCTGCGTCTTCCACTTGCCGCGACCCAGCGACTCGCGAGGAGTCCAGCTCGCTCCAAGCGGTGCAAGGCCGGATACACGGTGCCCTCGGGAAGGTCAAAGCTTCCACAGCTCCGCCGGCGCAGTTCCTTGATCAAGGCATAGCCGTGGAGTGAGCCACCCTGTACACAAGCCAACAGCAAAAGATCCAGATGGCCCCTGAGCGTCTCTCCCTTCATACCTAGTCAGGTTATGCTTAGCGTACTTAGGTGTCAAGGCCGTGCGTGCGTGTTGTTTTTGGTCGTCTTGGGTAGGCGCCCATACATGCTTCGTCGGCTCTTCGGAAATCAGGAGCTCACGATGGACGAGCTCGAGCGGAACGGCGACCCGCGTGGGGCCCTGCAGAGCAAGAAGTACCGCACCGCCGACCCGCGCGACCTCGTCGAGGACGAGGGCGTGACGATGGCCGGCCCAGGCGGCGCGCCGCGGGAAGACGAGTCGCCACAGGAGCGCCGCCGCCGCGACCGGGAATAGCTACCGCTCCAGCTCGATCGTCCACCGCGCCGAGTCGAATGCCTGCTCGGCGAGCCGCAGGGCGCGGCGGACGCGGCGATCGTCCGGGGCAGAGGCGAGGTTGATCGCAACCAGATTCGCCGCAGCCTGAGCGGCGGCCGCCGACAGTACCGCCGCCGCGGCAGCGTCTCCACGAACCTTCTGGTCACCTCGCTCTGAGATCGTTGCGGCCAGTGCCGCCACGTCTGCGGCCGTCTCGGCGATCTCGAGCGGCACCTGGGCGGCACGGGAGAGCGCGTCGGCGATTGCAGCGTCACGCTCGTCGGCGGTCGCCCCGGAAGGCGAGCGCATCGCCTCGAGAGCCGCCTGGTAGGCGCGTGCATCCTCCTCCGCGAGCGGCGTCGCCCGCCGCCGGAGAGACTCTGCCTGCGCGACCGCTCCGGCCGCGTCCGACCAGCCCTCCTTCGAGGCGCGGGCCGCCATCGCAAGCAGCCCGGCAGTCATCGCGACGACGAGCGCCGCGACCGAACCGCCTCCCGGAGTGGGAGAGTCGGACGCGAGCTCGTCGAGCAGCACGTTCAGCCGCAAGTCAAGGAGGTTCGAGATCGGCGGATTCTATGAGGCGAAGCGCCTGCGTAGCCGCTCGAGAGTCCGCTCGTCCGGCTCGTAGCCCTCGGCGGCGAGGGCCGTCTCCAGGTCTGCGATCAGCGCCTTCCTGAAATCGAGGTCGGCCTCGGCCCGCGCGACGATGTCGTCGAGCTCGCGCCGGGCCTGTGGGAGCTCCTGTGCGGCCTTGACCCATCCCTTGGGAGCAGGAGGAAGCGCTCGAAGCAGCTCTGCGAGCCGCTCCTCGTCGTACTTGGCCATTCCTCCTCCTCTGTCCGCAGAGCGTGTCATCGAACTCTAGACGGACGATCCACCCGGATTCTTCCCCTCGAGCTGCTCGCGGAGCTTCTTCAGGCAGCGGGAAATCCGGCTCGCGATCGTCCCGGCGGGCAGCTCGAGCGCGTCGCCGATCGTGCGATAGCTCTGATCCTGGGCAAAGAAGCGGTCGAGGATCTCGCGGCAGTCGCCTGAGAGGACGGCGAGCGCCTCGTGCAGCGCCATCGCCTCGTCCAGGGCTGCGATCGTGTCGTCGGCGCCGGCCGGAAGATCCTCCTCGGCGGTCGGCTGCTCGCGGCCCGAGCCGCGGAGGCGGTCGATGCACAGGCGCCGAGTCAGCTGCCCGATCCAAGGGCGCAGGGCCGAGTCGTCGCGCAGCTTCCCGAGGTGCTCGTAGACGCGCGCGAAGCAGTCCTGGAAGACGTCCTCGGCGTCGGGCTCAGACAGCCGGAATGCCTGGATCGCGATCCCGTACACATAGCGGGAGAAGCGGGCGACGAGCTCGCTCCAGGCTTCGTCGTCACCCGCCCGGCAGCGGGCGACGAGCTGGGCATCGGACAGCGAGGCCAGAGCCATGTGCAAGATCAAAGCGCACTTCGGGCTCGGAAGAAAGCCCTCCCGGCCCTCGAGCCCTCCGAAGCGAGGGCCGGGAAAGGCGTGGTGAAGAGAGTTACTTCTGTTTTGCCTTCAGGGAGACACACTTCCCGAAGGCGTTCTGCTTGTTGTGGTTCTTGCCGTACTTGGCCTGGAACGCGGCGGCATTATCGGCCCGCTCGTCCTTGCAGTCCTTGGCGGCGTTGAGCGTCGCCTGCTGCTCGGCCTGTGACTTCGCCTTGGCCTTCTGCGAGACGCACTTGCCGAATGCGTTGCGCTTGTTGCCGTTCGTGCCGTACTTGTCCGCGAACGCAACCGCATCGGCGTCGCGCTCCGTCCGGCACTGCTGGGCGGCATTCTCCTGATTCGCCGCTTCCTGCTGCGCCAGCTTGGACACGCACTTGCCGAACGCGTTCCGCTTGTTCTGATTCGTGCCGTAGAGGTCACGGAAGTCCTTGGCCGTCATCGCGTTCCGCTGGTCACGGCAGCGCTGCTGAGCGGTCGCCTGATTCGCGGGGCTCGGATCAGATGCGAGCGTGACCGCCGGAACCGCGAGGAGAGCCAGGAATACGGTTGTCAGGACGAGGATGCGCATCGGGAACCCTCCTTTACGTTGGGTCGAAACACCTGTTCCCGCATAATGAACGGCGTCAAACGCGGAGGAGGTAAAGACTCTGTAAGACGCAAAAAAGCGCTACTTTTGCAGGGCTTTTTTCAGGCTGCGGGGCTAGGATTCGAACCTAGACTACCCGGTCCAGAGCCGGGCGTCCTACCATTAGACGACCCCGCAACGGGGCCGATCGATTCTAGCGAGGCTCGACCTGGGGAACGGCCGCCGGCTCCACGGATGCTCCCGAGAGCCTGAAGTACAGCACGGTCAGCGCGAGTGCCACGAACGGCGCGGTCACGGTGCCGCCCGCCACGTTCCCGACGTACGTGCGGGCGTAGTCGGGCAGGAAGATGAAGATCGCGCTGATCACGGCGGAGACGACCGAGGTGAGCAGGTAGGTGAGGATGACGATCCCGAAGACGCTCCAGCCGTTGCCGCGCACGAGTTCCCGGCTGCGGCCGAAGGACTCGAACACGCCCTTGCCCTCGAGCACGATCGTGGCCGTGATCAGGCTCCACCACGTGAGCAGGATCAGCCCCGGCACGATCAGCAGCAGGAGGCCGAGCCCGATCCCGAGCCCGGCGAGGATGGACGCTCCGAACAGCGGCAGCACGCGAGGCCCGACGCGCGCGAAGGTCTCGGTCAGGGTCAGGTCGGCGCGGCCGTCGCGGATGTCGGCGACCGCCTCGATGAGGGCTCCCGTCAGCCAGAAGATGCTGATCAGCAGCACGAAGGCCCCGGCGAGCGCGCCGTAGCCGCCGAACAGGATCGTCAGCACGAGCGTGAACGTGCTGACGACCAGGTAGTACGCGAGCGCCACCCCCATCAGGTGCTGCCAGTGGGTCTTGTAGAGCCTGAAGGCCTCGTCGAGGACGTCACCGACCATTCGGGCGAGCCTACAACACGTGAATACTTCGAAGATGGCGGCCGAGCGCATCCCCTCCGAGCTGGTGGAACGGATCGTGACGAGCCGCCGGCTGCCCGAGCACGTCGGCGAGACGGTGACCGTCCAGGGAGCGGTGCATCGGATCCGGGACGTCGGCGGGATCGCGTTCGTCCTCGTTCGCGACCGAGAGGACGTGCTACAGGCGGTCGCCGAGTCGGCGGAAGGGCTCGAGGAGGGAAGCTGGGTCCGGATCACGGGCGAGGTCGTGGCCGAGCCGCGGGCTCCGCGCGGCGTCGACCTGCGCATCCACGAGATCGAGGTGGTCGCCCAACCTGCCGAGCCGCTGCCGCTGGTGATCAACAAGCGGATGCTGAACGTGTCGCTGCCCGAGAAGCTGAACCGGCGCCCGATCTCGCTTCGGCACCCGCGCGAGCGCGCAATCTTCAGCATCCAGGCGGCGCTCACGGCGGGATTCCGCCGCTTCCTCCGCGCTCACGGCTTCACCGAGGTCAGGGCGCCCAAGATCGTCTCCGTCGGCGCCGAGGGAGGCGCGAACCTGTTCGAGCTCGAGTACTTCGGCAAGCAGGCCTTCCTCGCGCAGAGCCCGCAGCTCTACAAGCAGTTCATGGTCGGCGTTTACGAGCGCGTGTTCGAGGTCGGGCCGGTCTTCCGGGCGGAGAAGCACAACACGTCCAGGCATCTGAACGAGTACGTCTCACTCGACTTCGAAATGGGTTTCATCCGCGACCACCGCGACGTCATGGCGATGGAGGCGGCGCTGCTCCGCTCGATGCTCGCGGACGTTGCGGAGGAATGCGAGGAGGAGCTGGCGCTGCTCGGGGTGGCGCTCCCGGAGGTGGGGGAGATCCCGTCCGTGCGGCTGGCGGAGGCCGCGGAGGTCGCTGAGCGAGAGCTCGGCCGGAAGGTGAGCCGCGAGGACCTCGACCCTGAGGCGGAAGAGGCCGTCAGCCGCTGGGCGCTCGCGGAGCTCGGCAGCGAGTTCCTGTTCGTGACGCACTATCCGGAGGCGAAGCGGCCGTTCTACGCCCTGGACGATCCCGATGAGCCGGGACTGACCAGGAGCTTCGACCTCCTGCTGCGCGGGCTGGAGGTGACGACGGGCGGGCAGCGGATCCACTCGTACGACCAGCAGGTGGCCAAGATCGAGCGCCTCGGCCTCGACCCGGCCGACTTCGAGCACTTCCTGTTGCTGCATCGCCACGGCGTCCCGCCGCACGGCGGGCTCGCGATCGGGCTCGAGCGGCTGACGATGAAGCTAATCGGGCTGGACAACGTCCGCGAGGCCGCGCTCTTCCCGCGCGACCTCGACCGGCTGACGCCGTGATCCGGTGGTAGAATGATGTCATGAGAACTACCATCGACCTGGCCGGAAGAGTGGTTATTCCAAAGTCCGTACGCGATGAGGCAGGATTGCACCCCGGCACCCAGATCGATGTCGAGTTCCGCGACGGCCGGGTCGAGATCGAACCCGCGGCCGTCCCCATGCGGGTCGTCGAGCGAGGCGGTCGGCCAGTCATCGTCGCCGAAGAGGAGCTTCCGCCGCTCACCGACGAGGACGTCCGCAACGTGCTCGAACGCACCCGGCGGTGATCGCGATCGATACGAGCGTCGCGGTTCCTGCGGCGCTCCCCGAGCACGTCGCGCATGAACCCGTCCTCGCTGCGCTACCGCGCGGGAAGACGCGGGCGATCGCACAGGTCATGATCGAGACCTACTCGGTACTGACGAGGCTTCCGCCACCGCAGCGCGTGGCCGCCGCCGTCGCACGCGAGTACCTCAGAGACGCGTTCACGCGCCGACCACTCGTACTCGCCGCGGAGAGCTACGGTCAGGTGCTCGATCTTGCCGCAGCGGAAGGCATCACCGGCGGCGCGGTCTACGACGCGATTGTGGCGGCAACTGCGGTCGAGGCGGGCGCGACGCTGCTCACGCGTGACCGGCGGGCGGTCACGACCTATCAGCAGCTTGGCGCTGCTTACCGGCTGATCGGCTGACCGTCGGGGCCGATTGTCAGCGTGGGCTGCGCGCTCTACGCTGCTCGAATGCGCGTATGCACGAATTGCGGTCACGAGAACAGCGAGAGCGCGAAGTTCTGCGAGGAGTGTGCCGCTCCGCTCGAAGCTGCACCCGCGCCCCGCGAGCAGCGCAAGACGGTCACCGTCCTGTTCTGCGACGTGACCGGCTCGACCGAGCTCGGCGAGTCGACCGATCCGGAGGCTTTGCGGGCCCTGCTCGCCCGCTACTTCGAGTGCATGCAGGGGATCGTCGACTCCCACGGCGGCACGGTCGAGAAGTTCATCGGCGACGCGGTGATGGCCGTGTTCGGGGTGCCGGTTGTGCACGAAGACGACGCGCTCCGCGCCCTGCGCGCGGCTGAAGAGATGCGCGAGGCGCTGCCCGAGCTGAGAGTCCAAGCACGAATCGGCGTCAACACCGGCGAGGTCGTCACCGGGACCAAGGAGCGGCTCGCGACCGGCGACGCGGTCAACGTCGCTGCGCGGCTGGAGCAGGCCGCACAGCCGGGCGAGGTGCTGGTCGGGGAGCCGACGTTGGCACTCGTCCGCGATGCAGCCGAGGTCGAGCCGGTCGAGCCCCTCGAGCTGAAGGGCAAGGCCGAGCCGGTCCCCGCCTACCGGCTGCTGCGCTTGCTCGAAGCTCCGGAGCCAAGGCACGAGGCGCTGTTCGTCGGACGCGAGCGCGAGCTCGCGAGCCTGCAGGAAGCGTGGGAGCGCGTGCAAGCCGAGCAGTGCTGCGAGCTGGTCACGCTCGTCGGCGACGCCGGCGTAGGCAAGTCGCGACTCGCGGCAGAGCTCTTGGCCTCGACCGAGGCGATGATCGTCCGCGGACGCTGCCTCCCCTACGGGGAGGGGATCACGTACTGGCCTGTCGTCGAGGTGCTGAAGCAGCTCGACGTTCTGCCCGAGGAGGAGGCCGCGGCCGTCGCGATTCGCTCGCTCTTGGGCGCGACGGAGATGCAGACCTCGGCGGAGGAGATCGCCTGGGCGTTCCGCAAGACGCTCGAGCAGGCCGCAGTGGAGCGGCCACTCGTGGCCGTTTTCGACGACATCCAGTGGGGCGAGGAGACGTTCCTCGACCTGATCGAGCACGTCGCGCTCCTGTTCTCGGGCGCCGCGATCCTGCTGCTCTGCATCGCCCGGCCGGAGCTGACCGAGCGCCGCCCGGCCTGGCCGGTGACACTTCGGCTGGGACCCCTAGACGACGAGGACGTCGACGAGCTCATCCCGGAGCGCATCTCCGAGGACCTGCGCGAGAAGATCGCCCGCGCGGCGGGTGGCAACCCGCTCTTCATCGGCGAGATGCTGGCGATCGCGCAAGAGACGGAGGGCGAGGTCGTTGTCCCGCCCACGCTGCAGGCGCTGCTGGCGGCGCGCCTGGACCAGCTCGAGACGGCCGAGCGAAGCGTACTCGAGCGGGGCGCGATCGAGGGGGAGATCTTTCACCGTGGTGCCGTCCAGGCGCTCGCGCCCGAGGAGATGCAGGTGACCCCGCGCCTGGCCGCGCTCGTGCGCAAGGAGCTGATCAGACCGTACCGCGCACAGCTCGCTGGCGAGGACGGCTTCCGCTTTCGGCACCTGCTGATCCGCGATGCCGCTTACGACGCGCTGCCGAAGGCGATCCGCGCCGAGCTCCACGAGCGCTTCGCCGCCTGGCTGGAGCAGCACGGGGGGGCCGAGCTGGTCGAGCTGGACGAGATCCTCGGCTACCACCTCGAGCAGGCCTGTCGCTACCGCGGCGAGCTCGGGGCGCCGGTCGACGGGCTGCTGGCCGCCGCGGCGCGGGGTCGCCTGACCACCGCCGGCCGACGCGCGCAGTTCCGAGAGGACTACAGCGCGGCCGTGAGCCTGCTCGAGCGTGCCGTCGCGCTCGTACCGCCGGCCGAGCTCGATCTTGCCCTCGAGGTCGACCTCGTCGAGGCGCTGTACTGGGGAGGCAAGGGCGGCGACGGGCTCGAGCGCGCGAACTCACTCGCCGAACGGGCTGCGGCTGCGGGCGACCAGGTAGGTGAGCTGTGCGGGAGGATCCAGGCAGGCCTGATCCGCACGTCCATCGAACCGGAGGGCGCGACCGAGAAGCTGGCCGCGATCGTCGAAGAGGCGTTGCCCGTGTTCCGGGCGGGCGACGACCTCGCCCTCTACACCGCCTACCACGCGCTCGGGGAGGTGGCGTTCCAGTGCGGGCAGACGGACGCGGCGCTGGATGCATATGAGCGGTCGGCCGCACACGCCCGGCAGGCGGGCCCCCTGCAGTACTTCTTCGGGTGGCGCGCCGCTTGCCGTCTCTACGGCACGACCCCTGTGTCGGAGGTGCTGGCGTGGCTCGACGAAACCGAGCCACGCGCAGGGCGGGACCTCTTGCTCCGTTCGTGCCGGGCCGTGGCGCTGGCGATGCTCAGTCGCTTCGACGAGGCGCGCGCGATCCTGGCCGAAGCGCGTGCAGAGCAGGCCGATCGCGGCGGGGGAATCATGCTCGGAGTGGTGACCGGCATCGAGTCCGTCGACGTCGAGCTCTTGTCCGGCGATCCCGCCTCCGCCGCCGAGCTCGGAGCAGAGGGGTGCAGGCTGCTCGATGAGCTGGGGGACCAGGCCTATCTGTCGACCGCGGCTGGGACTCTTGCGCGGGCGCTGTACGCGCTCGACCGGCTCGACGAGGCCGACGCCTGGGCCGGGCGCGCGGCGGAGCTCGGCGCAAGTGACGACGTGTTCACGCAGATGCTCTGGCGGGAGGTCAGGGCGAAGGTGCTCGCGCAGGGTGGCGAGTATGTGGCGGCGGAGCGGCTCGCGCGCGAAGCGGTCGCGATCGGCGAGGACACCGATTGGCTCGACGGACAAGGCGACGCGAACGCCGACCTCGCCGAGGTGCTGTCGCTGGCCGGTCGCCCACAGGAAGCCGCAGAGGCACTCGAGCAGGCGCTCGCGCGCTACGAGCGGAAGGGGAACGTCGTCATGGCCGGGCGGACGCGCGACCGACTCTCCGCGCTTCGGCGTCAGGCCACTTCTGCGGCCCAGTCGCCGTAGAGCGACAGGTACAGGCCGCGGCGCGCCATCAGCTCGTCGTGCGTGCCCTGCTCGATGATCTGCCCGTGCTCGAGCACCACGATCCGGTCGGCGTTACGGATCGTGGACAGGCGGTGCGCGATCACGAACGCGGTCCTGTCGGCGAGCAGCAGCCCGAGCGCCCGTTCGATCTTGCGCTCGGTGCCGATGTCCACCGAGGAGGTCGCCTCGTCGAGGATCAGGATGCGGGGATCGGCCAGCAGCGCGCGCGCGAACGCGACGAGCTGGCGCTGCCCGAGCGAGAGCCGCGAGCCACGCTCCTGCACCTCGGTCTCGTACCCGTTCTCGAGCCGCATGATGAACTCGTGCGCGCCTACGGTTTGGGCCGCCGTCACGACCTCGGCCGGCGTCGCGTCGAGCTTCCCGAACGAGATGTTGTCGCGGACGGTGCCGGCGAAGAGGAATCCCTCCTGGGGAACGATTCCGAGCTGGCGCCGCAGTGACTCCTGGGTTACGTCGCGCAGGTCGACCCCGTCGATCGTGATCGCGCCCTCGCGCGGGTCGTAGAAGCGCGCGAGCAGCTTCGCGATCGTGGACTTGCCGGCGCCCGTGTGCCCGACGAGCGCGACCGTCGTCCCCGCCGCCACGTCGAGGTCGATCCCGTGCAGCACCTCCGGCCCGTCGTCGCCGTATCCGAACCGGACAGCCTCGAAGCGGACATGACCCTCGATCCGCGGCAGCTCGCGGCCGCCTGGGCGGTCGCGCACCTCGGGCTCCTCGTCCATCACGTCCATGATCTTGTCGAGCGCCGCGACCGCCGACAGGAACGTGTTGTAGAGCTGCGACAGCTGCTGGACCGGATCGAAGAAGTTCGACAGGTAGAGGAGGAAGGCGAACAGCGTCCCGGTCGTAACCAAGTCGTGGAAGTAGAGGTAGCCCCCGAAGCCGATCACGACCGCGATCGCGATCGAGGACAGGAAGTCGACGAACGGGAAGTAGAGCCCGTTGAGGACGACGGTCTGCTGGTTCGCCTCGCGGTACTCCCTGTTCACCTTCTTGAAGTTGCGCTCCTGCGCCAGCTCGCGTGTGAAGGACTGGACGACGCGCATGCCGGCGATGTCTTCCGCGAGGGTCGCCGTCACGGTGCCGAGCCGGACGCGGACGGAGTTGTAGGCACGCGTCGCGCGGATGCGGAAGATCGCTGTCGCCACGCTCATGAACGGGAACACGAACAGGGCCGCAAGGGCGAGCCGCCAGTCGAGCAGGAACAGGATCACCGCCGTGCCGAAGAGCGTCAGCGTGCTCTGGACGAGGCTCGTGACGCCGTCCGTGACGAGCTGGTCGATCGCCTCGACGTCGTTCGTCAGCCGGCTGATGATCACCCCCGCGCGGTTGCGCTCGTAGAAGCCGAGCGAGAGCCGCTGCAGGTGCCGGAAGAGCAGGTTGCGCAGGTCGGCGAGGATCCGTTCGCCCGTCCAGCCGGTGAGGTACGTCTGCGCGTAGCCGGCGAACCAGTTCAGGGTCCCGGCGGCCAGGAACGCGATCACGACGATCAGGAGCGTGTGCAGCTGCCGGTGGTTGATGCCGCGGTCGACCGCCACCTTGGCGAGGTAGGGCGGCGCCAGCGCGGTCGCGGTCGCGAGGAGCAGCGACCCGAGCGCGAGCGCCGTCCTGAGCTTGTAGGGCGCCGTCAGCTTCGCCAGCGTCGACACGCGCCGGACCGTCTGGCGCCACGACCAGTCGTCGACCTCCGCGCCGCGCTGGCGCATCATGTGGCTCCCGGGCTGCCAGACCCTCATGAGGCCGCTGCCTCGACTTCCTCGATCAGCTCGTGCTCGAGCAGCCCGTGCTCGTAGATCTCGTGATAGACAGGGCTGGTGTCGATCAGCTCATCGTGCGTGCCGCGGGCGGCGATCCGGCCACGTTCGAGCACGACCATCTCATCGGCCAGGGCGATCGTCGACAGCCGGTGGGCGATGATGATCGTCGTCCGGCCTTTCATCGCCTCGCGCAACCCGAGCCGGATGTGCGCCTCGGTGGTCGCGTCGACCGACGCGGTCGCGTCGTCCAGGATCAGGATCCGGGGGTCGACGATCAGCGCCCGCGCGATCGCGATCCGCTGGCGCTGGCCGCCCGAGAGCGTGATCCCGCGCTCGCCGATCATCGTCTCGTAGCCGTTCGGCAGCTTGTCGATGAACTCGTGCGCCTGCGCGAGCCGGGCCGCGTGCTCGACGTCCTCGTCCGTCGCCTCGGGCGCGCCGAAGGAGATGTTCTCGCGCACGGTGGCCGAGAACAGGAACGGGTCCTGGGAGATGACACCGATCTCGCCGCGAAGCGCGTTCAGCTTCAGATCACGGACGTCGACGCCGTCGATCGTGAGCCGCCCCTCGGACACGTCGTAGAAGCGCGGGACGAGCGAGGCGAGCGTCGTCTTGCCTGCACCGGTGTGGCCGATCAGCGCGATGGTTCGACCGGCGTCGATGCCGAGGTCGATGTCCTCGAGCACAGGCCGGCCGGGAACGTAGGCGAATGAGACCTCTTCGAACCGAACAAGTCCCTTTCCCGGCGGCAACTCGGCGGCGTCCGGCCTGTCCGTGACCTCTTCGGGCTCGTCCATTACCTGGAAGATGCGCTCGCCCGAGGCGGTCGCGCGCTGCGCCTGCCCGATCCACATCCCGAGCATCCGCAGGGGCATCACCAGCATTGCGAGCATCAGGTTGAAGGCCACGAAGTGGCCGAGGCTCATCTGGCCGTGCACGACCATCCGTCCGCCGATCAGCAGCACGGCGGCCTGCGCGAGCAGGGGGATGAAGGAGATCAGCGGCACGTAGTACGCGCGCTGGCGGTTCGCGCTGACGCTCTGGCGAAACAGGGCCTCGGAGCGGCGCTCGAACTTCATCTGCTCCTGGGGCTCCTGCGCGAACGACTTGACGACGTGGACGCCGACGATGTTCTCCTCGGCCACCGTCGCGACGTCCGCCATCTTCTGCTGGACGTCGCGCATCAACGGATGCGAGATGTGGCTGTAGCGGTAGGCGAGCCCGATGAGTACCGGAGTGATCGCGAGCGCGATCAGGGCGAGCCGCCAGTCGAACCAGAACATCACCGCGGTCACTCCGACGAGCGTCACAACGTGCTGGAAGAAGAAGATCAGCCCGTAGCCGAGGAAGAACCGAACCGACTGGAGATCGACCGTCGCGCGGGACATCAGCTGGCCCGTCTGGTGGCGGTCGTAGAACCCGAACGAGAGCCGCAGCAGGTGCGCGTAGAGGCGGTTGCGCATGTCGTATTCGACGCCGAGCGCCTGACGGCCGGAGATGAAGCGCCGTCCGACCATGAACAGCGCCTTCGCCAGGCCGATCCCGACGATGAGCGCGATCAAGATCTCGAGTCCGTGGCGGTCTTGCGCCTTGACGCGGTTGATGACCGCGCCTGTGATCACGATCATCGCGATCTGCGCACCCTGGGACGCGGCGGCGAGGAAGACGGAGACGACGAGCGAGAGCTTGTAGGGGCGCAGGAACCCGAGCAGCCGGGCGAACGTCTGGCGATATGCGGCCGGCGCTACGTCCACTAGTGATCCCCAACGTCGAGTCTAGCCACGGGCTTTCCTTGCTCAAAGTCGGCGCAGGGAACACAATTACCGCGTGGAGATTCCGGAGACCCGGTATGCGCGGAGCGGTGACGTCTCGATCGCCTATCAGGTTCTGGGCGAGGGGCCTTTCGATGTCGTGCACGTGCCGCCGTTCGTCTCACACGTCGAGCTCGCCTGGCAAGTGCCAGAGTCGGCGGCCTTTTTCCGCGGGCTCGCCTCCTTCTGCCGCCTGATCCGCTTCGACAAGCGCGGCACGGGCATGTCGGATCGCGTCAGCGGGGCGCCGCCGCTCGAGACGCGCATGGACGACGTGCGGGCGGTGATGGACGCCGTCGGGTCCGAGCGTGCCGCGCTTCTCGGAGCGTCGGAGGGTGGAGCGATGAGCATCCTGTTCGCCGCCACCTACCCCGACCGTACGTGGGCGCTCGTCCTCTGGGGCACGTTCGCGCGTGAACGGTGGGCACCCGACTATCCGTGGGGTGCGCGTGAAGAAGATTACGAGCGCGATGCCGCCGAGCAAGCAGACTGGGGTACTCCGGAGCACGCGGCGCGAATCGTCCAGGCCATCGCCCCGACCGCGTCCGAGGAGGGTAAGCGAGCGCTCGCGACTCTGATTCGCCAGGGAGCGAGCCCGGGCGCTGCGGCCGCCCTCGATCGAATGAACAGAGAGATCGACGTACGGCACGTGCTGCCGGCGATCCGCGTCCCAACGCTCGTTCTCAATCGCACTGGGGAAAGTCCGTTCATCGTCCGCGCCTCGGAATACCTCGCAGAACATATCCCCGGCGCGAGGCACGTCCAAGTCCCCGGCGTCGACCACGCGATCGCCGCCGACTCAGAGCGGATCCTCCCCGAGGTCCAGCGCTTTCTGACCGGAGCCTGGGAGAGGCGGTCGTTGGAGGAAGCCGAGCCGGACCGCGTCCTCGCAACCGTGCTCTTCACCGACATCGTCGGCTCGACGGCGAAGGCCGTCGAGCTCGGCGACCGAGGCTGGCGCGAGCTGCTCGAGCAGCACCACGTCCGGATCCGTAACGAGCTCGTACGCCACCGCGGCGTCGAGCTCGATACGGCTGGCGACGGATTCTTCGCCCGGTTCGACGGGCCGGCGCGGGCAATTCGCTGTGCGGCGGCGATCGGCGAGTCGCTGCGCGAGCTCGGCCTGGATGTTCGGGCGGGCCTCCACACGGGCGAGTGCGAGTTGGTCGACGACAAGGTGGCCGGGATCGCGGTCTCGATCGGCGCACGCGTAGCGGCCCAGGCCGGCCCGGGAGAGGTGCTCGTCTCGCAGACGGTCAAGGACCTCGTCGCCGGCTCGGGGCTCGAGTTCGAGGATCGTGGCGCCGCCGAGTTGAAGGGCGTTCCGGGCGAGTGGAGGCTGTATGCCGTTGCAGGTTCCTGAGACGCGCTACGCCCGCAGCGGCGACGTCTCGATCGCCTACCAGGTCGTCGGGGACGGCCCGTTCGACCTCGTCTGGACGCCGGGCGCGTTCACGAACGTCGAGCTCGCCTGGGGGGATCCCGACCAGGCGCGCTTCCTCCGAGCGCTCGGGTCATTCTCGCGGCTGATCATCTTCGACAAGCGGGGCACGGGCCTTTCGGACCGTGTCGCCGGAATCGCGGATCTCGAGACGCGTATGGACGACATCCGGGCGGTGATGGACGCTGCGGAGTCGGAACGCGCGGCGATCGGGGGTGTTTCCGAGGGCGGTCCGATGGCTGTCCTGTTCGCGGCGACGTACCCTGAGCGCACGCAGGCGCTCGTCCTGTACGGGACGTTGCCGCGTTTCGTGCGAGGCCCCGGTTTCCCCTGGCTGCAGCCGCGCCACGAGTACCTCGCCGAGTGGCGCGAGGAGGCTCTGGGGTGGGGGAGCGAAGAGAGCGCACGGGAGCTGCTGGAGTCGCAGGGCCAGGCACCGACTCCAGAGCGCGTGCGTTACTTCGCCGCTCGTCGGCGGCAGAGCGCGAGTCCCGGTGCCGTCGAGCAGATGGCTCTGATGAATGCGGAGATCGACGTGCGTGCCGTTCTTCCGACGATACGCGTGCGGACGCTCGTCGCGCACCGCACCGAGGACCATCTCCCGATCGAGATCGCACGCGAGATGGCGGGGCAGATCCCCGGCGCCCGCATGGTCGAGCTGCCGGGTGGGCCGCATTTCCCATTCTTCGGCGACTGGGAATCGGTGGTCGCGGCCATCCGGGATTTCGTCGTTCCGATCTGCACGGGCGATGGGCGCGAGGAGCACGAAAGCGTGCTGGCGACTGTGCTGTTCACGGACATCGTCGGCTCGACCGCCAAGTCGGCCGCGCTCGGCGACCGCGGCTGGCGCGAACTGCTCGAACAACACCACACGCGTATCCGCCAGCAGCTCGCGCGCTATCGCGGTGTCGAGCTCGATACCGCCGGCGACGGTTTCTTCGCCCGCTTCGACGGCCCCGCCCGGGCCATTCGCTGCGCGTGCGCGATCCGTGACTCGCTCTCGGAGCTCGATTTTGAGGTGCGGGCGGGTTTGCACACGGGGGAGTGCGAGCTGCTCGACGGCAAGGTAGCCGGAATCGCGGTCTCGATCGGGGCGAGGGTCGCTGCGCAGGCCGGGCCCGGGGAAGTGCTCGTCTCGCAGACGGTGAAGGACCTCGTCGCGGGCTCGGGCCTGCAGTTCGAAGACCGCGGCCCGGCTAAGCTCAAGGGCGTCCCCGGGGAGTGGAGGTTGTACGCCGTCGCCGCTTGAGATCCGCTACGCGGAGAGTGGGAACGTCTCGATCGCGTACCGCATCATCGGCGAAGCGGCGATCGATCTCGTCTTCGTCCACGGGTTCGTCAGCAATCTCGAAGTGGCGGCGCAGTATCCGCCCAGGGAGGCCTTCCTCGAGCGGCTCTCGCAGTTCGCGCGCGTGATCGAGTTCGATCGGCGCGGCACGGGGCTCTCGGACCGCGTGCGCGAGATCCCGACCCTCGAGACCCGCATGGACGATCTCCGCGCCGTGATGGACGCGGCGGGCTCCGATCGCGCTGCGCTCTTTGGGACGTTCGAGGCCGGATCGATGTGCGCGCTCTTCGCGGCCACGTATCCCGAGCGGGCGGGCGCCCTCGTGCTCTACAACCCGATCGCGAAGGGTGTGTGGGCGTCCGATTACCCGTTCGCTCAGACCGAGGCTAGCTGGCGCGAGGAGCTGCAGGAGATCCGGACCCGCTGGGGCGAGCCCGAGTTCCATGCCGACTTTCTGCGGCAGGTCGCACCGAGCAGGGCGGCTGATCCCGACTTTCGGAGCTGGTACCTCAGCGCGTCGCGACAGGGCGCGAGCCCCGGGGCAGCCGTGGCCGTACGACGCATGGCCATGGAGCTCGACATCCGCGACGTGCTCCCGGCGATCCGCGTCCCCACGCTCGTGATGTACCGGGACTTCAGCCGCGACGAAGCGACCTGGATCACCGAGCGGATCCCCGGCGCCCGCTCGGTCGAGATCGGCGGGCCCGACTTGATGTTCTTTCTCGCCGAGGGCCTATCCGACGAGCTCGACCGCTTCGTGAACGAGGCCTGGGGCGAGCGCGAGCCCGACACTGTCCTCTCCACGGTCCTCTTCACCGACGTCGTCGGATCGACCGAGAGGGCGGCGGCGCTCGGCGACCGCGCCTGGGCTGAGCTCGTCGAGCGCCACCACACCGTCGTCCGGCGACAGCTCGATCGGTTTCGGGGCCGTGAAATCGACACCGCCGGTGACGGTTTCTTCGCCTCCTTCGATGGTCCGATCCGGGCGATCCGGTGCGCGCGCGCGGTCGGCGAGAGCGTGCGCGATCTCGGCCTCGATGTGCGCGCCGGACTGCATACGGGCGAGTGCGAGGTCGTCGGGGACAAGCTGGGCGGCCTCGCCGTCAACATCGGCGCGCGCGTCGCCTCGCAGGCGGGGCCCGGGGAGGTGCTCGTGACGAGCACCGTCAAGGACCTCGTCGCAGGATCCGGGCTCGAGTTCGAAGACCGCGGGGCAGCCGAGCTGAAGGGCGTCCCGGGCGAGTGGAGGTTGTATGCCGTTGCAGGTTCCTGAGACGCGCTATGCGAAGAGCGGTGACGTCCACATCGCCTACCAGACGGTCGGTGACGGGCCCTTCGACCTGGTCTACGGCATGGGATTCGCGCAACACGTCGAGCTGGGCTGGGACGAGCCGCGCCGCCGGGCGGCGTTCGAGCGCCTTGCCTCGTTCTCGCGGTTGATCCTGTTCGACAAGCGGGGCACGGGTCTCTCCGATCCCGTGCCGCGGGCGGCCACGCTTGAGGAGCGAATGGACGACATTCGGGCCGTGCTCGACGCGGTCGGGTCGGAGCGCGCTGCGATCGTCGCAGTCGGTGACGGAGGGCCGGTGTGTGCGCTGTTCGCCGCGACCTATCCGGAGCGCGTCTTCGCGCTTGCTTTGTACAGCTTCGCAGCCTCATGGGTTCGACGACCCGACTATCCGTGGGGCCCCTCCGAGCAGCAGATCCTCGCCTGGGTCGATCTCACCGAGAAGACCTGGGGAAAACGCGAATGGGTCGAGCGCCTCCACCCGGCGCTCGCGCCCTCGGCGACGGCGGAGGAATTCCGGGAGTTCGTGCGGCCGCTCAGGCTGAGTGTGAGCCCATCAGGCGCGGCTGAGATGCAGCGGTTACACGCGCAGATGGACGTCCGTGCGGCGTTGCCTTCGATTCGCGCCCCGACTCTCGTTCTCCACGGCGAGGAGAGCCCCGATATCGAGGAAGCGCGCGACGCGACTAGCCGCATCCCCGGCGCGCGCCTCGTCCTGACACCGGGCGCGGATCACATCCCGCTGTTCGTCGCCGCGGACGCATTTCTGCGCGAGGTGCAGTCCTTCACCGAACAAGCCTGGGCGGCACGTGAGTGGGAGCGCGCCCCGGAGATCGAGCGCGTGCTCGCGACAGTGCTGTTCACCGATATCGTCGGATCGACGGCGCGCGCAGCGGAACTGGGCGATCGCGCATGGCGCGAGTTGCTGGAACGGCATCATTCGTCGGTCCGCCGTCAGATCGGGCGCTTCCGCGGTAGCGAGCACGACACGGCGGGCGACGGGTTCTTCGCCTCGTTCGACGGTCCGGCGCGGGCAATCCGTTGCGCTTGCGCGATTCGCGAATCGCTGTACGAGCTCGGCCTCGACATTCGGGCGGGCCTCCACACCGGGGAATGCGAGCTTCTGGACGACAAGGTGGCCGGAATCGCGGTGTCAATCGGCGCGCGGGTCGCCGCGCAGGCCCAGCCGGGCGAGGTGCTCGTCTCGCAGACGGTCAAGGACCTCGTCGCCGGCTCGGGCCTGGAGTTCGAGGACCGAGGGGCGGCCGAGCTGAAGGGCGTCCCGGGCGAATGGCGGCTATTTGCCGTCGCGTAGCTCGGCTCGGATCAGATCGACGGACTTCGCGACGAGCGCCCGGTTTGCAGGCGAGTTCAGCCACGAGCTCGCGCCGGAGGGATGCGGGAGCGGGACGACGACCGCCCCCTCCAGCTCGAAGCGGCTGCCGACGCATTCGACCAGCCGCCGCGTCCCGAGCAGATGCCGGATCGCGAGCCCGCCGACTGGGACGATCAGCCGGGGGCGTAAGAGCCTGAGCTCCCACTCGCGCCAGAAGGCGCACAGCTCCTGCTCGCGCGGAGTCGGCGTGCGGTCGCCGCGGCCCGACGGCGCCCGCCCCGGGTAGCAGCGCGTGATCGAGGCGCAGTAGAAGGTCGCGTAGAATTCCTCCTCGTCCAGCTCGAGCCAGCGGCGGAGCGTCTGCCCGGCGCGGCCGCGCCAGGGGCGGCGTTCCCGGCCCTCCAGCACGCCCGGAGCCTGGCCGAGCATGTACGCGCGCTGCCCCGCGTGGCCCTCGAGGACGGGGAGCGACTCGAGCGGGTAGCCGGCCTCGGCGCACGCGCGGCAGCGGCGATTGTCACGCTGGAGAGAGGCGAGCGAGCGATAGCTCGAGCGGCGTCTGGTCACAGGAACATCTTGGACCGCCTCCGAGGAGGGGGAGCTCGAGGGGGAACCGTAGGTTCCCCCTCGAATGGAGGGGTCGGCCGGCTCGGCCGGACGACCCCGGTCACGGAGAACGGACGACGAGGAAGTACCGATTGCCCTCGTGGATCACCTCGCCGCCGCCGAGCTCGGCGAGCAGCTCGTCCGCCACGAACACACGCTTGAACACTTGCCAGCAAGAGCCGTCGCCGAGCTTGCGCTCCTCGTAACGCTCGACCTGCTCGCCCTCTCGCCAGCGCGTCCCAACAATCACGAGCTCGTCGGCGACCCGACGCGCCTCCGCGAGAAAGCGCATCCGTTCGGGCTCCTCGAGATGACAGTAGAAGTAGCTCGTGAAGAGACGGTTGAACTCCCCGTCGTCGAACGGCAGCGCGAGCGCGTCGCCCTGGACGAAGGTCGTGTCCGGCGCTTGCCCCTGCGCGATCTCCAGCATCGCCGCGCTCTGGTCCAGCCCCACCACCTCTCCCCGTAGGTGTCGCGTGAGAAAGCCTGTCCCGCAGGCGACGTCGAGGGTGCGCGCCGGCGGGAGGGAGGCGACGACGCGCCGCAGCTCGTCGAGCTCCTCGTCCCAGCCGGGGCGATCGCGGTCTGCGAAGGGACCGCGGCCGAGCCACCAGTCGTCGTACTCAGGGGCGCGCGCATGGTAGTAGGCCTTCACGGTTCCTAGACTACGTCCGTGCTCCCGCTCGAGTCGGTCCCCAACTTCTCGGAGGGGCGGGAGCGGGAGACGATCGACGCGCTGGCCAGAGCGCTCTCGTCCCCGGCCAGGTTGCTGGACGTCCACGCCGATCCGGATCACAACCGGTCCGTCTTCACGCTCGTCGGGAACGAGGAAGAGCTCCATTCCGCGCTGCTCGCCGCGGTCGCGTGTGCGCGCGATCGAATCGACCTGCGCCGGCACGAGGGCGCCCACCCACGTGTAGGCGCCGCCGACGTCGTTCCGATCGTTCCCCTTCTCCCCGAGGAGATGGACCGGGCGAAGAGGACGGCGCTCGCGCTCGCCGAGCGGATCGGCCGCGATCTCGAGCTTCCCGTCTTCCTGTACGGGGAGCTGGCGCCGGGCCGGGGGCCCGCGTTCTTCAGGCAAGGGGGGCCGGAGGAGCTTCAGCGCCGGATCGACGCCGGCGAGCTCGAGCCGGACTTCGGGCCGGGCCGCCTCGACCCGAAGGCCGGAGCCGTGCTCGTCGGCGCCAGGCGGCCGCTGATCGCCTTCAACGTCAACCTCCACGGTGGACTCGAGACAGCGCGCGCGATCGCGAGCGCCGTCCGCGAGAAGGACGGCGGCTTTCCCGGAGTCCGGGCGCTCGGCCTCGACCTCCCGCGCGTGGGTCTCGTCCAGGTGAGCATGAACGTGGAGGACTACGAGGCCGCGGCTCTCCACGAGATCGTCGCGCGGATCGAGATCGAGGCCGCGGCGCGCGGCGCCCGGATCGTCGGCTCGGAGCTCGTCGGGCTGATGCCGGCCGCCGCCGCCGCAGCCGCGGCTGGTGCGGCGCTCAGGATCGAGGGCTTCGAGCCGTCGCGGGTGCTGGAGCTTCGCCTGCTGGAGGACTGAGCTCCCGCTCGCGCCGAAGCCCCACGGCTGCGCCGAGCAGCCCCACGAGCGGGAGTGCCAGCGCGGCCGCGGCGAAGACGGTTCCCGGGGCGAGGATCGCGAACAGCGGCGAGACGAACAGGAGCCCGGTCGCATGCGCGCCCCGGTGCGTGAGCGAGATCAGTCCCATCACGCGCCCGAGCAGGTGGTCCGGGACCTGTTCCTGTGCCGCCGAGTTCACCAGCACCCAGGCCGACCCTTGCGCCAGTCCGGCGAGCACCGCGCCTCCGAGCACCATCCCGAGCGAGCCGGCGAACGCGAACAGCGCATAAGCCGGCAGGTACAAGCTCCAGGCCGCGAGGCTTCCGAGCGCCTTGCGCCGTACTTCCCATCTCGTCAGGACGACGCCCGCGATCACCGATCCGAGCGCGTAGCTCGCCGCGACGAGCGAGAAGCTGCCCGCACCGCGGTGGAGCGTGTCGCGAACGAGCGTCGGAACGCCCACGATCCAGGTTCCGGACGAGATCGTGACCGCCACGCCGATCGCGATCACCCCCGCGGCGAGCATCGGCAGCGGGCGCAGCGCCGCGAACCCCTCCCGGATCCGAGGCGCGGCGGCGTGGAGGGGCCCGGACCGCCGCGCGTGCACGCCGGCCAGCAGCGCCGCCGAGAGGAAGAACGAGGCGGCGTTGATGGCGAAGAACCCGCTGATCGGCATGAATGCGAGCAGGCCTGCGGCGGCGGCCCAGCCGCCGACGGAAAGCGCCTCGGTCGTGGCCCGCACGATCCCGTTCGCCTTCTGGACGTTCTGGCGGTCGACGAGCCCCGGCAGCAGCGCCCCGTACGCGGGCGCGAAGTAGCTCGTCGCGGCGGTGAGGGCGAAGGCGGCGACGACCAGCACCCAGAGCGGAAGCTCGCCCGTCAGTCCGAGTACGGCGATGGGGATCAGGATCGAACCGCGGAGGAGGTCGGCGGCGACCATCGTCCGCTTGCGATCCCAGCGATCCGCCGCGACTCCTCCGTGGAACCCGAAAGCAAGTGCGGGGACGCTGTCGGCCAGGCGCACGGCCATCACGCCGAGCGGCCCTCCCGACACGAGCGCGAACCACATCAGCGCGACGTACTGGAACGCGTCGCCGAGCTCGCTGGCGGCGATCGCGAAGTAGACGCGCCGGAAATCGCGCCTACGAAGCAGGCCGAGCGCGCGCTCGGGAGCGGCCACGACCTGAGTCTGCCAATCCGGCCCGGGGTAGACTCGCCGCATGATCGAGACGCGCGTCCTCACAGGCGAGGACCTCGTCGTCGAGGACGTCTGGCGCGTTGCAGTCGAGCGTGCGCCGATCGCGCTCGGTGACGTCGCCCGGGACAAGATGCAGGCGGCCCGGGAGCTCGTCGAGCGGGCCGTGTACGGGCTCCAGGAGCACACCTACGGCGTCAACACCGGCTTCGGCCGCTTTCACTCGATCTCGATCCCCGAAGCGCACACCGAGGAGCTGCAGCTTCGGCTTCTCCGCAGCCACGCCTGCGGCGTGGGGGAGCCGTACCCGGACGAGATCGTTCGCGCGTCGATGCTGCTGCGCGCGAACGCGCTCGCCAACGGGCACTCCGGCGCGCGGATCGAGACCGTCGAGCTGCTGGTGGAATGCCTCAACCGCGGCGTCTTGCCCTTCGTCCCGAGCCGCGGCTCGGTGGGCGCCTCCGGAGATCTCGCTCCGCTCGCGCATCTGGCGCTGCCGCTGATCGGCGAAGGGGAGGCATCGGTCGACGGCGATCGGCTGCCGGGGTCCGAGGCGCTCGCACGCGTCGGCCTCCAGCCGATCCGGCTCGAGGCGAAAGAAGGCCTCTCGCTGATCAACGGCACGCAGTTCATGGCCGCCTATGGGGCGCTCGGCCTCGTTCGGGCACGGCGGCTCTCGAGGATCGCCGACCTCTCGTGTGCGCTCTCCGTCGAGGCGCTACAGGGATCGCGGACGAGCTTCATGCCGCAGATCCACGCGCTCCGCCCGCTCAAGGGGCAGATCGACTCGGCTCGGAACATCTTTCGTCTGCTGGAGGACTCGGCGGTGATCGAGGCGCACCGCTGGTGCGACAAGGTGCAGGACGCCTACTCGCTGCGCTGCGCTCCTCAGGTTCACGGCGCCTCGCGCGACCTGATCGACTACGTCGACTACACCGTCTCGGTCGAGCTGAATGCGGCGACCGACAATCCGCTCGTGCTCGTCGAGGACGACCTGCTCGTCTCGAACGGCAACTTCCACGGGCAGTCGCTCGCGTTCGCGCTCGACGCCATGGCAATGGCGGTCGCGGAGCTCGCGAATATCTCCGAACGGCGGATCGAGCGGCTCGTCAACCCGCAGCTTTCGGACGGTCTGCCGGCTTTCCTCACCGGTGACGGCGGGCTCAATTCCGGCTTCATGATCCCGCAGTACGTGGCCGCTTCGCTCGTGAGCGAGAACAAGGTGCTCTGCCACCCGGCGTCCGTCGACTCGATCCCCACGAGCGCCGGGCAGGAGGACCACGTCTCGATGGGGAACGCGGCCGGATTGAAGGCATGGACCGTGCTCGCGAACGCCGAGCGGGCGCTCGCGATCGAGCTGCTCGCCGGGGCGCAGGCGATCGAGTTCCTCGCTCCTCTCCAGCCGGGTGTGGGAGGACGCGCGACGAGGTCGTTCGTGCGCGGGCTGTCGCCCCGGCTCGAAGACGACCGGCCGCTGGCGGCGGACATCGAGCTCGTCGCCGAGGCGATTCGCGACGGCTCCGCCCTGCGGGCGATCGAGGCCGAGGTGGGGGAGCTCCTGTGAGACCGCTGAACGACATCCCCCGGCGCCCATTCCTGGGCAGTGCGATTTTCTACGGCGTCCTCTCGGGGGCGCTCGTCGCCGTCACGTGGGCAACGGGCGGCGGGGTCGTCCGCGGCGTGATCGTGGCCGTCGCCTTCTTCGTCATCGCCACGGGCTGGAGCTGGTGGAGATTCCGGCAGAAGATCGAGGCGCGAGACCGGCAATGACGGCGACGGCGCTCGAGACCAGCGTCGAGGCGCTCTGCGGCGACCTGTCGTCGATCCGAGCTCCGCGGGGGACGGAGCTGAACGCGCGCTCGTGGTCGACCGAGGCTCCGTTGCGCATGCTCCTCAACAATCTCGATGCCGAGGTCGCCGAGCGGCCGGAGGAGCTGATCGTGTACGGGGGATCGGGCAAGGCGGCCCGCAATCACGAGGCGCTGCGCGCGCTCGTCCGCACGTTGCTCGAGCTCGGGGACGAGGAGACGCTGCTCGTTCAGAGCGGCAAGCCGGTCGGTGTGCTCCGGACGCACTCCGGCGCTCCGCGCGTCCTGATCGCGAATTCGCTGCTCGTCCCGCGCTGGGCGACCTGGGAGGAGTTCCGCCGGCTCGAGGCCGAAGGGCTGACGATGTTCGGACAGATGACGGCGGGCAGCTGGATCTACATCGGGACTCAGGGGATCCTCCAGGGCACCTACCAGACCTTCGCCGCGGCCGGCGAGAAGCACTTCGGCTCGGCCGATCTGAGCGGGAGGACGATTCTCACCGCCGGGCTGGGCGGGATGGGCGGCGCCCAGCCGCTCGCGGGGACGATGGCCGGCGCGGCGATCCTGTGCATCGAGGTCGATCCCGGGCGGATCGAGCGGCGCCTGGAGACCCGGTACCTGGACGAGGCGACGCAATCGCTCGACGATGCGCTCCGCCGTGTTCGAGAGGCGGCCGCCGAGCGGCGCCCGCTGTCGGTCGGGCTGCTGGGGAACGCTGCCGAGGTCGTACCCGAGCTCGCCGGGCGCGGCGAGCACTTCGATCTCGTAACCGACCAGACCGCGGCTCACGATCCGCTGAACGGCTACGTCCCGGTGGGGCTGTCGGTCGACGAGGCGGCTGCCCTGCGTTCTTCCGACCCCGACGAGTACCTGCGCCGCGCTGGCGCCTCGATCGCGCGTCATGTCGAAGGCCTGCTCGAGTACGTCCGGGCCGGCAGCTATGTTTTCGATTATGGCAACAACTTGAGAGGGGAGGCACGCGAGGCAGGAGTTGAGGAAGCATTCACATATCCGGGCTTTGTCCCGGCCTATATCAGGCCGCTCTTCTGCCGCGGAGTCGGCCCCTTCCGATGGGCGGCGCTCTCGGGCGATCCCGAGGACATCGCAGCGATCGACGCCACGCTGCGGGAGCTCTTCCCGGACGACGAGGCGCTGCAGCGCTGGCTCGAGCTGGCACCCGGGCGGGTGGCATTCCAGGGGCTGCCCGCGCGAATCTGCTGGCTCGGGCTTGGCGAGCGGGCCCGTGCGGGGCTTGCGATCAACGACCTCGTCCGCTCGGGAAGGGTGAAGGCGCCGGTCGTGATCGGCCGCGACCATCTCGACTCCGGCTCGGTCGCCTCGCCGTTCCGCGAGACCGAGGCGATGCGCGACGGCTCGGATGCGATTGCGGACTGGCCGATCCTCAACGCTCTCGTCAACGTCGCCGCCGGGGCGACGTGGGTGAGCGTCCACCACGGCGGAGGGGTCGGGATCGGCAACTCGATCCATGCGGGCATGGTGGTCGTCGCCGACGGCACCGACGAGATGGCGGAGCGTCTGCAGCGGGTGCTGACGACGGACCCGGCGACCGGTGTCCTGCGCCACCTCGACGCGGGCTACGAGGAGGCGCGAGCCGCCGCCGACGAGCACGGGCTCGAGCCGCCGATGCCGGCGACCCCGGCCGAATGACAGCGCCGCCGGCCGGCAGCCGGCTCCTGATCCGCGACCTGGAGCAGGTCGTCAGCCCCGCCGGGGTCGAGGCGCCCCTGCGCGGGCCGTCGCTCGGCGAGGTCGAGGTGACCACGGAGGGCTACGTCCTCGTCGAGGGTGGCGTCGTCGCAGCCGTGGGGCGGATGCGCGACCTCGCGCCGATCGGCGGCGAGGTCGAGGAGATCGACGGACGCGGCAAGTGCGCGATTCCCGGTCTCGTCGACTGCCACACGCACGCGTGCTTCGCCGGCGACCGTGTCGAGGAGTTCTCGCTGCGCGCGGCCGGCGCGGGCTACGAAGAGCTGCACGCGGCCGGAGGCGGGATCCTGTCCACGGTCCGGGCGACCCGGGAGGCGGGCGAGCAGGGGCTTCGCGAAGCCGTGCGGCGCCACCGGCAGTGGATGTTGCGCTTCGGGACGACCACCGCCGAGGCCAAGTCGGGCTACGGGCTCGACCACGACACGGAGCTCGCGTCGCTGCGCGCGATCCGGGCCGAAGGGGCGATTCCGACTTGGCTCGGCGCGCACGCAGTTCCGCCCGAGTTCGACGACGCCGACGCCTACCTCGACTTCGCGCTCGCGGAGGTGCTCCCGGGTGCGGCGCAGCTCGCGGAGGCGGCCGACGTCTTTCTCGAGCGAGGCGCCTTCGATACGGCGCAGGCGCGGCGGTACTTGGAGGCGTGCCGTGAGGCCGGGCTTGCCCTGCGCCTGCACGGCGACCAGTTCAGCGAGCTCGGTGCGATCCCGCTGGCAATCGAGCTCGGTGCGCGTTCGGTCGACCACCTGGAGGCGACGGGGGAGGAGGGGGTGCGGACGCTGGCGGAGAGCGACGTCGTCGGCGTGATGCTCCCGGCCAGCGCGCTGTTCCTGGGCCGCCCGATGCCGCCCGCGCGTGCGCTCATCGATGCCGGAGCGGCGATCGCGCTTGCGACCGACTTCAATCCCGGGAGCGCGTACTGCGAGAGTCTCCCGCTCGTCTGCTCGCTCGCGGCCACCCAGCTCGGAATGAGCCCCGCTCAGACGCTCGCGGCGTGCACCGTCAACGCCGCCAATGTGCTGGGGCGGGCCGACCGGATCGGCCGTCTGGCGTCCGGCTTCGCAGCCGACTGCGTCCTGCTCGACGCATCGGACTGGCGTCACCTCGCCTACCACCTGGGCGGGGACGTGGTCGCAACCGTGGTCAAGGACGGCCGGATCGTCTGGGAGCGATGACAGGCGCCGAGGCGCAGGGGCAAAGCCGGCTCGAGCTCGTCGACGCCGTCTCGGACGCCGAGCTCGCCTCCGTCCGCGAGCTCTTCCAGGAGTACGCCGGCTCGCTCGGCTTCGACCTCGGCTTTCAGGACTTCGAGCGCGAGCTGAGCGAGCTCCCCGGGGACTATGCGCCTCCACGAGGCCGGCTCGTTCTCGCCCGGATCGACAGAGCGGTCGCGGGCTGTGTGGCGGTACGACCTCTGAAAGGTGACTGCTGCGAGATGAAGCGCCTGTATGTCCGGCCCGCGTTCCGGGGAGCCGGCGCGGGGCGGGCGCTCGCGCAGGCGGCGCTCGACGCCGGTCGCGCCGCCGGTTATGCGCGCATGCGTCTCGACACCGTCCCGCAGATGGGCGAGGCCCGGAGGCTCTATCGCTCGCTCGGCTTCACCGAGATCGAGCCCTACCGCTTCAACCCGATTCCCGGCACGGCCTTCATGGAGATCGTGCTGGCGGATGGCCGCTGAGCCGGCGGCGCTACGCTAGCTCCGGATGCCTTCGAAGAAGCAGCGGCGGCGCCGGGCGAAAGAGCGGCGCCACGAGTACGAGTACGTCTACGTCGACGAGAAGGGGCAGGAGGTCGAGGTCGACCCGGCCGAGCTCGAAGCGGAGGCGCCGAAACCGCGCAAGCAGGGGACCGCGGCGAAAGCAAGCGCGAAACAGCCGGCGGGTAAGAACGCCCGCGCGGGGATCCGGCCGGTGCCGGCGCCGAACTGGCGCCGCGTCGCGAAGCGCGGTGCGATCTTCGCGCCGTTCATGTTCCTGGCGATCTCGCTGCTCGGCCGCAACCTCACGTGGCAGGCGAAGATCATCGAGACGCTGTGGCTGCTGCTGCTCTTCGTCCCCTTCAGCTACCTGATCGACCGGATGATGTACCGCCGCTATCTGCGCCAGATCGGGGAGGCGCCTCCTCGGCCGCAGCGGCCGGCGCGCAAGCCGAAGGAGAAAGCGAAAGCCTCGAACCGGGAGGACTAGGCCCCGGCCTCGGCCTTCTCCTCGGCGCGGTAGTGGCCCGCGCCCGGCCACGGTGCAAGGAGCAGGAGGATGCGCGCGCCCTCCACGCTTGCGACCGAGCGCCGCTCGTCGGGCTCGAATGTGACGAGTGTCCCCGGGCCCGCATCGAGGGATTCGGTTCCGGCTTCGATGCGCGCAACGCCGTCGAGGACGACCAGGAAGGCGCTCTCCTTGACCTGATGATCTCCGAGCTGCTGGCCGGGCTCGAGCCCGATCAGGACTGCGCGTCCCTCGTCGCCCGAGTACAGAACCACCGGCGATCTGCTCCCTCCGGGTGTCGCGATCTCGTTCAGGGACCAGGTCTGCACAGGCGTGATCCTACCGCTGCATCGACCATCTAGACTCGGACCGTGGCTCTCGTTGTCGATGAATTCGTGGTCGGCCCCGCTCAGGAGAACTGCTACTTCGTGCGGGCGGATCGCGGGGCCGCCGAGGCGGTCGTCGTCGACCCCGGCGATGAGGTTGCCCAGCTTCGCGTCGAGCTCGGGCGGATCGGAGCCCGCTGCGTCGGGATCCTGATCACGCACAGCCACTGGGATCATCTGGGCGCCGTCGCCGACCTGGCCGAGGCCAGCGGGGCCCCTGTCTACATGTCCGAAGTCGAGCGCCAGGTGCTCGAGCGGCCGCACGACTTCTACCCGGACGTCGCGATCCGGCCCTACAGCGCCGACGTCGCGCTGAAGGGGGACGAGGAGATTGACCTCGCCGGGATCGCGTTCGAGACAGTTCGCGTCCCGGGGCACTCCCCGGGCCACCTGGCTTTCTACGCCAACGGATGCCTGTTTTCGGGCGACGTCCTGTTCGCGGGAGGGGTCGGGCGTACGGATCTGCCCTTCTCGGACTGGGACACGCTGGTCGAGTCGATCCGGGTGCTCGTCGATCGCTATCCGCCGGAGACGGTCGTGTACCCGGGTCACGGGCCGGCCACGACGCTGGGTGCCGAGCTGGCGGCCAATCCGTTCCTCGCCGAGCTGCGCGTGTGAAGTTCAGCGCCCCCCGCGGAACCCACGACGTCCTTCCGTCCGAGCAGCCGTTCTGGAGCCTGATCACACGGACCGCGGAGGAGGTGTGCGAGCTCTACGGCTACGGGCGCCTGGTCACGCCCGGGTTCGAGGAAGGGACGGCACCGACCGCGCGCGCCTACGTCGAGCACGGCCTCGACCGTGAGCCGCAGCCGTTCAAGGCCCATTCGATCGCAACCATGTACCGGTACGACCGTCCACAGAAGGGGCGTCACCGGGAGCACTGGCAGTTCAACGTCGAGGCGATCGGCTCGTCGGATCCCGCAATCGACGCCGAGATCATCCAGCTCTACACCGAGTTTCTCAGGCGCCTGGGCGTCCGGCGCTACGGGCTCGAGCTGAACTCGATCGGGGACCGCAACTGCAGGTCCGTCTATCTGGAGCGGCTCGAGGCGTGGCTCGACGAGCACGACGACGCCCTCGACGCCGATGCTCGCGCGAAACGAGAGACGAGCCCTCTTCGCGTCTTCGACACCAAGAATCCGGCGGTCGAGGCGGCGCTCGCCGACGCCCCGAAGATCGGGGAGTCGCTCTGCGCCGAATGCGGGGAGCAATTCGCCGTCGTCCGCGCGCACCTCGATGCCTATGGTGTCTCGTACGAGCTGCGGCCGGCGCTCGTCCGCGGCCTCGACTACTACACCCGCACCACCTTCGAGTTCATCGGGGAGGCGCTGGGCGCCAAGGACGTGATCTGCGGCGGCGGCCGCTACGACTATCTCGTCGAGGAGATCGGCGGGCCGCCGACGCCGGGGATCGGTTTCGGGGCGGGGATCGAGCGGCTCCGGCTGCAGATCGAGGAGGAGGGAGCCCAAGAGCTCGAGGAGCCGGGAACCGATGTCTTCTTCGCCTTCGAGGAAGGCGCCGCCAGGGAGCGCGTGAGCGCGCTGATGGCGGAGCTCAGGCGCGAGGGCCGGCGCTGCGACACGGATTACGCGGGGCGGTCGCTCCGGGGCCAGCTGACCCAGGCCGGGAGGCTCGGGGCGAGGACGACCGTGATCGTGGGCCCGGCGGGGGCGACCGTTCGCCGTGCGGGCGACGAGGACGTCGCGGTGGCACTCGACGACCTGAAGGAGGCGCTTGCCGGATGAGCTGGCGTGACCTGATGTGCGGCGAGCCGCGCGCGGAGCAGGTCGGGCGGAGATTGACGCTGGCCGGCTGGGCCGCCCGCCGGCGCGATCACGGCGGGCTCGTCTTCATCGACCTTCGCGACCACACCGGAATCTGCCAGCTGGTGGTCAACCCAGAGCGGTCTCCCGAAGCGGCCGAGGCGGCGCATGCGACGAGGGCCGAGTTCGTGCTCAAGGCAGAAGGTGAGCTCGTCCGGCGCGATCCGGATGCGATCAACCCCGCGCTTCCGACCGGAGAGGTCGAGCTGCAGGTCGACATGCTCGAGATCCTCTCCCGCTCGGATCCGCTCCCGTTCCAGCTCGAGGACGACGGCGTCGAGGAGCTCACGAGGCTCCGTTACCGCTACCTCGACCTGCGCCGTGACCGGATGCAGCGAAACCTGCGCCTGGCCGCAGTCGTGGTGTCCGCCATCCGGCACCACATGGAGTCGCTCGGCTTCCTCGACGTCTGGACGCCGAGCATGACGAAGGCGACCCCGGAGGGCGCGCGAGACTTCGTCGTCCCGGTCCGGCTCCAGCCGGGCCGCTTCTTCGCGCTGCCGCAGTCCCCGCAGCTGTTCAAGCAGATCCTGATGGTCTCCGGGCTCGACCGTTACTACCAGATCGCCACGTGCTTCCGGGACGAAGATCTGCGCGCAGATCGGCAGTTCGAGTTCCGCCAGCTCGACGTCGAGATGGCCTTTCCCACGCGCGAGGAGGTCTGGGACGTCCTCGAAGGTGCCGTCGGCGCCTCGTTCGAGGCGCTCGGCCGCGAGCGGCCGCAACCGCCGTTCAGAAGGATGACCTGGCACGAGGCGATGGCGCGCTTCGGCTCGGACAAGCCCGACCTCCGGTTCGGCCTCGAGATCTCCGACGCGACAGAGGCGACGCGCGGCTCCGAGTTCGGCGTGTTCGCGAACGCATCCGCAGTCCGTTTCATCTCCGTTCCCCAGGGGCTGTCGCGCTCCGAGCTCGCGGCTCTCGAGGAGCGGGCGAAAGAGTGGGGAGCCAAGGGCCTTGCGTATCTCGTCTTCGACGAGGAGGGGGAAGTCCGCTCGCCGATCGCCAAGTTCCTGTCCGAGGAGGAGCTGGCGGTGTTCCGGGGCGAGCCGGCCTCGACCGTGCTGTTCGCGGCGGACGAGCCGGCCGTCGTCACGCGCGTGCTCGGACTGCTGCGCTCACATCTCGGTCGCGAGTTGGGCTTGATCGACGAAGGCCGCGACGAGCTGCTCTGGGTGACGGATTTCCCGCTGTTCGAGTGGAACGAGGACGAGCACCGCTGGGCGTCGTCCCACCATCCGTTCACCGGCCTGCGTCTCGGAGACGAGCAGCTGCTCGAGAGCGATCCGGGCTCGATCGTGAGCCAGGCTTACGATCTCGTCTGGAACGGGTGGGAGCTCGGGTCGGGATCGATCAGGATCCACGAGCGCGAGCTCCAGGAGCGCGTCTTCCGGGTCCTCGGGCTCGAGGAGGAGGAGATCGAGGCCCGGTTCGGCTTCCTGCTCGAGGTGATGCGAATGGGTGCGCCTCCGCACGGCGGGTTCGCGCTCGGGCTGGACCGCTTTCTCGCGTTGCTCGCCGGGGAGCCCAACATTCGCGAGGTGATCGCGTTTCCCAAGGCCGCGAGCGGCTCCGAGCCGATGACCGGGGCGCCGACACCGCTTCCCGACGACCAGCTTGCCGAGCTGGGTATTCGCGTCCTCCCAACGAACGCTGTCTCATAGGAAACGTCATACTTGACCGCGAACTACTGACTGCAAGCCGCCGCGTGGCAACAGAGGAGCGTGAGAAGAGATGACACAGGGTCCGGGAGCTCGTGAGGAAGCCGGCGGGCTGACCGCCGTTCCTCGCATCGAGGACCTGAGGTCCTCGGACGGGGGGTACGACGAGGCGCAGGTCCGGCAGGCGTTCGAGGCGTTCCAGCGCCACGTAACCCAGCTGCAGACACAGCTGCGGGTGTTCCAGGCGGCCGGTCGTTCCGCCGAGGCCCAGCCGAGCGGCCATGCCGTCCGGATGGACGCTCTCCACCTGATTCGCGCCGCCGCCGAGTTTGCCGATGCGCTCGAGAAGGACGCCCAGGATGCGGCGACTCGCCAGATCCGGCGCGCCGAGGGCGACATCGCCGACAAGCAGCGTGAGTTCAAGAAGCAGGAGATGCACATCGACCAGCTCACGCAGGACAGCGAGCGGCAGCGGACGGAGGTCCTGAAGCAGGCTCGCAAGGAGGCGCGCGAAGCAGTCGAGAAGGCAGAGCGCGAAGCGAAGGAGCAGGTCCAGGAAGCCGAGGCCAGGGGGGCGCGGCTCCTCGAGCAGGCCCGTCACCAGGCGACCGAGCTCACGAATTCGGCCCGCGCGGAGATCGACCAGTCGCTCGGCTGGGCACGGAGCGAGGCGACGGAGATCATCAACCGCGCCCGTGGAGCAGCGGAGCAGCTGCTGGGCGCCGCCGGTCTCGGAGGCGATGCGCTCGAGAAGGTCGTGGGGACGATCACGGGCTCGGCAGCCGAGCGGTCGTCGAGGCCCGGCCCCGGCGCGGCGAAAGAGCGCTCCTCGGCGACTCGACCCTCGGGTAAGCCGCCCGCGCCGCCGCCCTCCGGCGACCAGAGCGCGAGCTAGGCAGCCGCCGGCATCGAGGTAGCGGTGCCAACGCGACTCGGACCACGATTTGCGATCGAGGCGGGATTCCTCGTCCTCGTCGCTGTAGCCGTCGGCGTTGCCGACCTGAGCACGGTGGGAATCGTGATCGTGATGGCCGGCGCCTGGCTGCTGACCGCGGCGGTCGAGTGGGCGGCATCCACCCGAGAGCGCTGGACGTTGCCGATCCGGCGGGCCGCACCCTGGCAAGCCCAGCAGGCAGCCGGACCGGCCGTGGCGGAGCCTCCCCCGGCCGCGGCTCCGGCCGAGGTCGCAACGCCGGTCGCTCCACAGCCACCCGACAGCTGGGAGGAGACGGTCGTGCCGCCGGCTCCCGCACCTCCCCCCGTGGAGGCGGCCGAGCCGGAACCGCCTGCGCCCGAACCGCCCGCCGCGGAAGCCGCACCCGAACCGCCCGCCGCGGAAGCCGCACCCGAACCGCCTGCTGCGGAAGCCGCACCCGAACCGCCTGCTGCCGAGGAGGCCGCGCCGGCACAGGAGGAAGCGCCGGCGGAGGTTGCGGAAGGGCAGCCTGAGGAAGAGGAGCGACCGACCTCGTTCGCCGAGGCGGCTGAACGGAGGAAGCGATACAGCCTCGAGCCGCTCCAGCCGCTACCGTCGCGACGCCGGTTCTGGCAGCGGCGGAAGCAGGTCGAGGCACCGGCGGCGGCAGCCGCGCCGGTCGCGGAGCCTCCGGCGCCGAAGCCTCCTCCCGCTCCGAAGCAGGAGCCGACTCCTGTGGTAGAGCCGGAGCCGTTCGCCAAAGAGAAGCCTGCCGAGGTGAAGACGCCCGAGCCGCCTGTCGCTGCTCCCAAGGAGCCCGAGCCGCCCGTCCAGGCCGCGCCTCCGCCTCCTCCTCCGCCTCCACCACCTCCTCCACCACCACCTCCTCCACCACCTCCTCCTGAGCCGCCGGCCGCCCCGCCTGTCCCGGTGCCTCCTCCTCCCAGGCCACAGGAGACAGTCCGTCGCATACCGCAAGCGGCAAAGGAATGGAACATCTGGGATCTCGAGCGGCTCGTGCGCGAGCAGAAGGACGTCGATCCCCAGCGCCGTGAGGAGTGGAACCTCCTGCTGATGCACCTACGTGACTACGCGAATGCCGAAGGAACGCTTCCGGTCGATTTCGACCCGCTCGTGCGGGAGTCGTTCGGCGACCTGATCGAGGCGACCATTCGGTGAACCCGCTGCTGGCGCAGCGGCAGATCGCGCTCGCCGGCATCGCGCTCCTCGCGGGAATCGTCGCGCTCGCGCTCAGCTCAACGGGCGTGCGGCCGAGCGGCCCCGACCTGCCGGACGCGATTCCGGCTCCCGGAGGCGGCTGGTTCTCGGCGCTTGCGACCTCGCACGGGCCGACCTTCGCGCGTTCGCACCTGGACAAGACCTGTGGCCACGAGGTCGGGCCGACGAGCCTCGGCGTGGCCCATCCGTGGCTGCCCTGTGACAGCAAGGTCTACATCCTGTACGGCGACCGGAAGGCACTGACGCAGGTTCTCGTTCGAAGGACGTCCGGCCCCAACTTCGAGCTGGCGCCCGCGCTCGCCCGGAAGCTCGGGCTCACCGAGACCCAGCGCATCAAGTGGCGCTACGCCCGCTGATCGGCGCCCGCGCCGCCTCCGAAAAGTGATGACCCGCTAAGGTGGTTCTGCTCGATCCTGTGCGTGGCCTGCGCACTCCATGTAGAACCAACACACATGCACAGGGAGCCTGCGTCCGGTCGAGACGATGTCGAAGGCCGGCAGGGCACCCACCTCAGCATGGGGGAAACCATGTTTCCCCCATGAGCCCCCTTCTTGAGAAGCAGACGCGCTTCCCGCGGGTGGCTCCGCCGGGCCAAGCCCGGCTCCGCCGGCCGCACCGGCTGGATCGGCGGTGAAGTCTCGCCTCTCGCGCTAAGCTGGCTTTGCTCGACCCTGTGCGTGGCCTGCTCTCGCAATGTAGAACCAACACACATGCATAGGGAGCCTGCGTCCGGTCGAGACTGAGTCGAAGGCCGGCAGGGCACCCACCTGGTTTGACCAGGTTCGCATCGGGCGCAGGTCACCGCCAGGCTGGAGTGGACGGGGCCGGGGAAACCCGGCTCCGTCGTTTGTCGGCGAAGGTAGCCTGGCCCGGTGATCGAAGTGACGGGAGATTCAGCGCGCGGGACGGACTGGGCCTTCGTCCGCCTCAGGCTCGACGGCGACCGCATCGCCGACGCGGATGCCGACGGCCTCGACTCTTCGCTTCGCGGACTCACGCTGCTCGAGGCGGCGGCGGTGGGGGGAGAGACGCTCGCGGTCGACGCGCTCGCCAACGCCCTCGGCCCCATCTTCCGAGCCACCCCGGCGCCCGAACGGGTCGCCGTTGCGATGAGCGGCGGCGTCGACAGCGCGGTCGCGCTCCTCCGTGCCGGCTCCGATGCAATCGGGGTGACGCTTCGGCTCTGGCTCGATCCAGCCGGGCCGGACGCCACGCGCGCCTGCTGCTCCCCGGCGGCCGTCCTGGCCGCGCGCGAGACCTGCCACTCCCTGGGCTTTCCGCACGTGACGCTCGATCTCCGTAGCGAGTTCAGGAAGGCCGTCGTCGAGCCGTTCGTCGGCGGCTACGCACGCGGCGAGACGCCGAACCCGTGCATCCGCTGCAACGGCGAGTTCCGCTTCGCCGAGCTGCTGGCCTTCGCGCGCCGGGCGGGTGCCTCCCGCCTCGCGACGGGTCACTACGCACGGATCGTCCATCACCGCGGCAGGACCCTGCTCGCCCGCGCTCGCGACACCGAGAAGGACCAGTCGTACATGCTCGCGCGCCTCGATCCTCGACACCTCGACCGGGTCTGGTTCCCGCTCGGCGACCAGACCAAGGCCGAGACGCGGGCCGAGGCCGAGCGCGCCGGGCTGGAGGCCGCGGGCCGCGCCGAGAGCCAGGAGGCTTGCTTCCTGGCTGGGGGCGACTACCGCAGCTTCCTGCTGCGCGCAGGGCTGGCCTCGGAGGAAGGCGAGGTCGTCGACGAGTCCGGCCGGCCGCTCGGTCGCCACCAGGGTCACTGGCGGTTTACGCCCGGTCAGCGGCGTGGAATCGGCGTGTCCGTGGGCAAGCCCCTGCACGTCCTTCGCACCGAACCGAGGACCAACACCGTCGTCGTCGGCGACCACGACGCGCTTGCGCGCACCGACGTCCGGGCCCGCGGACAGCTGTTCTGCCTCGTGGAGCGCGCCGAGGCGAAGCTCCGCTACCGCTCTCCCACGGTGCCGTCCCGGGTCGATCCGGCCGAAGGCGGCTTCCGGCTCGCGCTCGATTCGCCGGCATACGGGGTTGCACCGGGCCAGGCCGCCGTCCTGTACGAGGACGGCGCCGTCGTGGGCGCCGGAATCATCGACGCCTAAGATGCCGGACGTGGACGAGATCGTCCTCACGCTGCCGCGGGAGAGACCGTTCTTCGGCGTCGCCCACCTCGTGCTGGGCGGGCTCGCAGCGCGGCTGAACCTCACCTTCGAGCATCTCGAGGACCTGCAGCTAGCGCTCGACAGCCTGCTCGCGCAGCACGATGGCGGCAGCGAGGTCACGCTGCGGCTCCGCATCGGCGCCGACACGATCGAAGCCGAGGTTGGCCCGTTCGGAGACTCGCTCCGGGTCGAGCTCGAGCGCCAGGAGACCGGCGTGGGGTTGCGCAGGATCCTCGATGTCGTCGTCGATAGCGTCGAGCTCGGCGAGCAGGACGGAAGCGCCTGGGTGACGCTGACGAAGAACGTCGACGTCGCGGCGGCCGACCGCTGATGCCGAGCGAAGTCAGCGACAAGGAGCTGCTCCGCCGCTATCACGTCGACGGCGATCTCGCCGCGCGCGAGCAGCTGATCGAGCAATACCTCTCGCTCGTGCGGTCGCTGGCTCGGCGCTACGCCTACCGGGGCGAGCAGCTCGAGGATCTCGTCCAGATCGGCTGCATCGGGCTGATCAAGGCGATCGACCGCTTCGACATCGAGCGCGGCGTGGAGCTGACGACGTATGCGACGCCGAACATCATCGGCGAGATCAAGCGCCATTTCCGCGACAAGGGCTGGTCGGTGCGCGTTCCCCGCGGGCTGCAGGAGCTGAACGTGCAGCTCTCGCGGCTCGTCGAGGAGCTGACGGTGCAGCTCGGCCGGTCGCCGACGATCCCCGAGCTCGCGAGCGCGTCGGGGGCCGAGGAGGAAGAAGTGCTCGAGGCGCTCGAGAGCGGGCGGGCCTACAGCTCGCTCTCCCTCTCGGCTGGAATCGGAGCCGACGACGAAGAGGGCGTCGACCCGATGGAGACGATCGGCTCCGAGGAGCCGCGCTACGAGATCTCAGAGGAGTGGGCGGTGCTCGAGCCGGGCCTTCGCGCACTCGACGAGCGGGAGCGGATGATCCTTCACCTACGCTTCTTCGAGGGGCTTACGCAGTCGCAGATCGCGCAGCAGGTGGGGATCTCGCAGATGCACGTCTCGCGGCTGATCAGGCGGGCGCTCGAGAAGATCCGCGAGGAGATCGAGATCGAAGAAGAATCGGTCCGGCGTCGCCAGGCGGCGACCTGAGTTCCGCCCGCGGGCCCGCACCTACAATCGCACGCATGCGGACGACGGCTGAGCTGCGCGAGGGCTTCCTCTCCTTCTTCGAGGAGAAGGGACATCTGCGCCTGCCGCCGCCCTCCGTGATCCCGCCCCCGGACGACCCGACGACCCTGTTCATCATCGCGGGGATGCAGCCGCTCCGGCGATACTTCCTGGGCCTCGAGGAGCCGCCGTCGAAGCGGCTCGCAACCGTGCAGAAGGTGATGCGCGCGGGCGGGAAGCACAACGACCTCGACGACGTCGGCCGCACGATCCGGCACGAGTCCTTCCTCGAGATGCTCGGGAACTTCTCCATCGGCGACTACTTCAAGGAAGGCGCGATCGAGCTCGGGTGGGAATTCGTCACCGAGCGGATGGGCTTCGATCCCGAGCTGCTCTGGCCCACGGTCTTCGCCGGCGATCCGGAGCTCGGGCTGGACGAGGACGAGGAGGCGATCGAAGGCTGGCTGCGGATCGGCGTCCCGCGCGAGCGGATCGTCTCGCTGCCACGGTCCGAGAACTTCTGGCAGGCGGCCGAGACCGGGCCCTGCGGCGCCAACTCCGAGCTCTACTACGACCGCGGGGTCGAGAACGGCTGCGGGAGGCCCGAGTGCGCTCCCGGTTGCGAGTGCGACCGCTTTCTCGAGTTCTGGAACCTCGTCTTCATGGAGTACGACCTCAAGGACGACGGCTCGATCGTTCCGCTGCCGACGAAGAACGTCGACACGGGGCTCGGGCTCGAGCGCGGTGCGATGCTCCTCCAGACGGTCGGCTCCGTCTTCGAGACCGACGTCTTCCGGCCCACGATCGCGTGGGCCGAGCAGGCCGCGGGAGTCAAGTACGGGGAATCCGAGACCGTCAAGGTCGCGCTGTCGGTCTTGGGCGACCACGCGCGCGCGATGACCTTCCTCGTCGCGGAGGGCGTGAGCCCCTCCAACGAGGGCCGAGGCTACGTTCTCAGGCGCGTGATCCGCCGCGCCGTCCAGCACGGCTCCCGCATCGGGCTCGAGTCGCCGTTCCTAAACGACCTGTCCGACACGGTGGTCGAGGAGATGGGATCGCTGTATCCGGAGCTCGTCGAGCACCGCTCGCACATCCACCAGGCGCTGGAGGCCGAGGAGCAGCGCTTCTCGCAGACGCTCGAGCGCGGCATGCGGCTGTTCGACGAGGTCGCGTCGAGAGGCGGCATCTCCGGAGAGGACGCGTTCCAGCTCCACGACACCTACGGCTTCCCGATCGAGCTGACGGTCGAGCTGGCGGCCGACCGCGGTCTCGGCGTCGACGTCGACGGGTTCGAGCGCCTGATGTCCGAGCAGCGGGAGCGCTCGCGGGCGGCCGGCACCTTCGACGTGGACGTCAAGCTCTCCGGGGGGCGGCCGACGGAGTTCGTGGGCTACGAGAAGACAGATGTCCTGACCGCGATCACGGCGCTGGAGCCGCTCGGCGACGGGCTCTTCCAGGCCAAGCTCGAGCAGTCGCCGTTCTATCCCGAGGGCGGCGGGCAGGTCTCGGACGTCGGGTTCGTCGAGAACGAGGAGAGCGGTGCTCATGCCGAGCTGGTGCGGGCGACCCGGGTCGGGGACGACCAGGTGCTGACCTTCCGGGGCGACGGCTTTGCGGCGTGCGACCGCGTCCGGGCCGTCGTCTCCTGGAAGCACCGCTTCCCGACGATGGCGAACCACACCGCCACACACCTCCTGCACAAGGCGCTTCGCGACGTACTGGGCGAGCACGTGCGCCAGGCGGGCTCCGCCGTCCGCCCGGACAAGCTCCGCTTCGACTTCACCCATCCGCAGGCGCTCACCGCCGAGGAGCGGGCCGACGTCGAACGGATCGTGAACGAGAAGGTGTTCGAGAACCTACCCGTCCACGCGTTCGTCACCCCGATCGACGAGGCCCGCCGGCTCGGCGCGATGATGCTCTTCGGCGAGAAGTACGGCGATGAGGTGCGCGTGATCGAGATCCCGGGCTACTCGCGCGAGCTCTGCGGCGGCACCCACGTCAGCCGGACGGCCGAGATCGGGCCGTTCGTAATCACCGCCGAGTCCTCGGTCGGCGCGGGCACGAGGCGGATCGAGGCGATCACCTCGGGCGAGGCGTTCGCCTTCCTCCACGGCCGCTCACGGGAGGCGGACGAGCTCCGCGCGGACCTCGAGCAGGCGCGGAAGGCGGCGCGCAAGTCTCCGGCCGGGCGCGAGGAGGACATCGAGCTCCGCCACGACGTGGCTGCCGACGGGGTCAACGTGCTGATCGGCGAAGTGAAGGCGGGCGACCTGCTCGACGTCGCCGACCGGCTCAAGCAGCAGCGGCAGCCGGCCGCCGTCGTGCTCGGCGCCGTCGAGGGCGACAAGGTCAGCCTCGTCGCGATGATCGACCCGTCGCTCGAGGCGCGCATGAGCGCCGTCGACTGGGTGAAAGCGGCGGCGACGCCGGTCGGCGGGGGAGGGGGCGGACGCCCGACCATGGCCCGCGCCGGCGGGCGCAACCCGGAGAAGTTGCCCGAGGCGCTCGACTCGGCCTGGGAGTGGATCAAGGCCGCATTGGCGTGAAGGTGATCGCGCTCGACTACGGCTCGGCGCGCACCGGCGTGGCCGTCTCCGACCCGACCGGAACGATCGCCAGGCCGCTGGAGGTCGTGGAGCGGGCTGCAAGCGAGGCCGGGCTCGCACGGCTGGCGGAGATCGTCCGCCGGGAGCAGCCCGACCGGATCGTCGTCGGTCTCCCGCTCACGCTGCGCGGGGCCCGAGGCGAGCAGGCGGCCGAGACCGACGAGTTCGTCGAGGCTCTGAAGACGGCCGTCGACGTTCCGATCGAGAGCTTCGACGAGCGCTTCACGAGCACGCTTGCGGGTGCGGGCCCGGGTGAGGACGCTCGCGCGGCTGCGCATCTCCTGACCGGCTATCTCGAGTGGTCGAGGGACCGCCGACGGTGACCCGGCCGCGCAGGCGGCGGCCGACCGCGAGGGGCGGTCGGCGCGATCGGCGGCGACTCGAAGAGCTCGGCATCCACGAAGCCGCTCCGGATCATCTTCCCCGAGGGCTTCACCCGGCAGCAGATGGCCGATCGGATCACCGCGGTGGACGAGATCGCGAGGCAGAAGCGCCACGTCACGCCGAGTCTGTCCGCGCAGGCCTATCTCGCGGCCAGCGCCAGCTCGAGGCTCCCGGGCAAGTTCGCCGGCGACGGGAAGCGGCGCTCGCTGGAGGGGTTCCTGTTCCCGGCGACCTATGACTTCACGGCGCGGACGACGTCCCGGCGGCTCGTCAAGGACCAGCTGGCCGCGTTCAAACGGACCTGGAAGGGCGTCAACCTCCGGTATGCGAGGTCGAGGAACTTGACTCGATACGACGTGCTGATCATCGCGTCGATGGTCGAGAAGGAGGTGATCTCGCCGCGCGAGCGGCCGCTCGTTGCTGCAGTCATCTACAACCGGTTGCACAACAACATGCCGCTGCAGATCGACGCCACCATCCGGTACGGCCTGAACATCCCCTACAGCCGGCCGATCACGGAGTCGGATCTCCAGAGCTCCAACCCGTACAACACGCGCAACCGGCGCGGGCTGCCGCCGACGCCGATCGCGAACCCGGGTCTCCCTTCGATGCAGGCGGCCGCGCATCCGGCGCACGTGAACTACCTCTACTTCGTCCGCAAGCCGGACAAGATCCACCACTTCTTCACCTCGAGCCTCCAAGAGTTCGACGCCTACATCCGGGCGCATCCGGTTCGCGGGGCGTGATCTCCGGCGCGACCCGGCTGGTCGGGCTGATCGGCATGCCGGTGACCGGATCGCTGTCGCCGGTGATGCAGAACGCGGCCTTCGCCGCCCGTGGGCTCGACTGGGCCTACGTGCCGCTGCCGGTCGAAGAAGGACGGCTCTCCGCCGCGGTCGCGGGGCTGGTCGCGCTCGGATTCGCCGGCGCGAACGTGACCGCTCCGTACAAGCTGGAGGCGGCGAAGCTGTGTGAGGCGGATGAGCCGTCGGTGAACACGCTCGTGATCCGGGAGGGCCGCGTCGAGGGCCGGTCGACCGATGCTGCGATTCTGACGGGCAGGAGCCGCGAGCATCCTGTCGTGATCGGCGACGGCGGGGCGGCGAGTGCGTTCCTCGCCGCGCTTCCGCGCGCGCGGCAGTTCTCGCGCGGCGGCGACTGGCCGCCGGATGTCGGAGGTGCGGATGTTGTTGTCAACGCGATCCCGGTCCGAGACGAGGTCGTCGTCCGGCTCGGGCCCGGCCAGACGCTGATCGACCTTCCCTATCCGGAAACCGCCACCGCGCATGCCGCGCGCTCCGCGGGAGCCGAAGTCGTCTCCGGGCTCGAGGTGCTCGTCGCTCAGGGGGCGGCTGCGTTCGAGCTGTGGACGGGGCTTCCCGCCCCCACTGCCGTGATGCGCGCCGCACTAGGGTTGTCCCGGTGACGCTGGAGCTGACGACCGCCGGGGAGTCGCACGGGCCGGCGCTGGTCGCGATCGTGACCGGGCTGCCCGCGGGGCTCGTGCTCGACCGGGACGCGATCGACGCCGACCTGAGCCGGCGCCAGCGGGGATACGGGCGCAGTCCGCGTCAGCAGATCGAGTCCGACCGCGTCGAGGTGCTGGCCGGCCTCCGCCACGGGCGGACGCTCGGAACTCCGCTTGCGCTCGTCGTCCCCAACCGGGACCACGAGAACTGGGCCTGGGGGATGAGCCCGTGGCCGCCGGAGGGCGAGCCGTCGGGGAAGGGCACGACGCCGGTGACGCTGCCGCGCCCGGGCCACGCCGACCTCGCCGGCTCGATGAAGTACGGGCTGGCAGATGCCCGCGACGCGCTCGAGCGGGCGAGCGCCCGGCAGACCGCGGTGAGCGTCGCCGCCGGGGCGGTGGCGAAGGCGCTCCTGAGCACGATCGGGATCGACGTCGAGGGGACGGTCGCGACCAGGGATCTCGAGCGGCGGATCGACGAGGCGAGAGCCGAGCGCGACACGGTCGGCGGGGTGGTCGAGGTGCGCGCCCGTGCCGTCCCGCCCGGCCTCGGCTCGTTCGCGACGAAGGAGGAGAGGCTCGACGCCCGGCTCGCAGCGGCCGTGATGGGAATCCAGGCTGTCAAAGGAGTCGAGATCGGAGACGGCTTCGCCCTCGCGGGCTTGCGCGGCTCGGAGGCACACGACGAGATCTTCCTCGACGAGCAGGGGCTCTACCGGCGGACGAACCGCGCCGGCGGCATCGAAGCGGGAGTCTCGAACGGGGAGGAGGTCGTCGTCCGCGCCGCGATGAAGCCGCTGCCGACGCTGATGCGGCCGCTGCAATCGGTGGACGTCGAGACCGGGGAGCCCGCGGAGGCGCTCGTCGAGCGCAGCGACGTCGCGGCCGTCGAGGCGCTCGCCGTCGTGGCGGAGGCGGCGGTCGCATTCGAGTTGGCCCGTGCGGCAAGGGACAAGTTCGGGGGCGACTCGATCGGCGACTTCGTCGCCGCCTACAGCGCATACCGGGAGCGGATCGACTGGTCTCCCCGCTAGAAAAGCACGTTGCCCTGATCGGCTTCATGGGCGCAGGCAAGTCCACGGTCGGCGCCGAGGTAGCGAAGCGGATCGGCCGGCCGTTCCGCGACCTCGACCGGGAGCTCGAGACGGCGCTCCAGGTCTCGATCGCCAGCTACTTCGCCGAGGCGGGCGAGGAGGCGTTCCGGAAGCGCGAGGCTCTCGCCACAGTCGCCGCGTTAGGCGACCCAGAGCCGGCCGTGCTCGCGCTCGGCGGCGGCGCCGTCACGAGCCGCGCCGTCCGTGAGGAGCTGGGGCGGCGCGCCGTCACCGTCCTGCTCGAGGTGGATGCCGCCACGGCGTGGGAGCGCTCGCAGGGCGGCGACCGTCCGCTCGCCCAGGAGCGCGGCGCGTTCACCGCCCTGTTCGACCAGCGGCAGCCGGTCTACCGTGAGGCGGCCGACGTGGTCGCCCGCGACGCGGACGACGCCGTGCTCGCGGCCGGCGGCGTGCGCGTGGGCGTGGGGCTGCTCGAGCTGCTGGGGGAGCACGTCCCCGGGGACGGCCCGGCTGCCCTGGTCACCGACGCCCGCGTGGCGGGTATTCACGGCGCGGATGCCCAGCTTGCGCTCGGTTCGCGGCTCGTCTCCACGCACGAGCTTCCCGCGGGGGAAGCGGCCAAGTCCCTCTCCGCCTGCGAGCGCCTCTGGAACGAGCTGGATCTCGATCGTGGCGGCACGATCGTTGCGCTCGGCGGCGGCTGCACGACCGATTCGGCCGGATTCGTCGCGTCCGGCTACATGCGCGGAGTCGAATGGGTGCCCGTCCCGACCACGCTCGTCGGCCAGGTCGATGCCGGGATCGGGGGAAAGACCGCGATCAACCTCCCGGCGGCGAAGAACCTCGTCGGGGCGTTTCACTGGCCGGCGGCGACGGTGATCGATCCGGCCCTGCTCCAGACCCTGCCGGAACAGGAGCGGACGGGCGGGCTCGCCGAGGTCGTCAAGACCGGCCTGCTGGCGGGGGAGCCGCTGTGGGAGCTCCCCGAGCCGGAGCAGGTGCGCCGGTGCGCGGCCTTCAAGACGGCGGTCTGCCTACGCGACCCGCACGACCGCGGCGAGCGGAAGATGCTCAACCTCGGTCACACCTTCGCGCACGCACTCGAGGCGGGCTCGGGGTACGGGCTTCCGCACGGGCAGGCGGTCGCTCTCGGCCTCCTGGCCGCACTCCGGCTCTCGGGTCTTCCGACCGCGGAGGTCGAGGACGTCCTCTCCCCGCAACCGGTGAGCGTCGATCCGGACAAGGCCTGGGCGGCGCTGGCCCTGGACAAGAAGCGAGCCGGCGGGCGGCCGTGCTTCGTTCTGCTCGAGGCGGTCGGCCAGCCGGTGGTCGATGTCGAGCTGCCCGAGGAGCGCATCCGCGAGGCCCTGGACGCTCTCATCGCCGTCTAGACTCGCCGCGTGCGCGTGGCCGTCCTCAACGGCGTCAATCTGGACGTTCTCGGTCTGCGCGACCGGGAGCTCTACGGCGGGCTGACCCAGTCGGAGCTCGAGACCCTGATCTACAAGTGGGCGAGGGAGCTCGGCCTCACCGTCGAGTGCCGGCAGACGAACCACGAAGGCGTCTACATCGAGTGGTGCCACGACGCGCTCGACTGGGCGAAGGGCGTCGTGCTGAACCCCGCCGCGTGGTCGCACTACAGCTACGCGATCCGTGACGCGGTCGAGCTCTTTCGCGTACCGGTCGTCGAGGTGCACCTCTCCGACATCGGGGCCCGCGAGGAGTGGCGGAAGCATTCGGTCATCGCCGACCTCGCTGCCCGGCGCATCATCGGCAAGGGCCCGGACGGGTACCGCGAGGCACTCGAGTTCCTGAAGGAGTCTGCGTGAACAGCCGCCTCGAGCAGCTGCAGGCTCGGCTCGAGGAGCCGTTCCTCGTCACGCTCCCGGTCAACGTCCGCTACCTGACCGGCTTCGAGAGCACGAACCCCGCCCTCGTCCTCGAGCCGGACCGTGTACGGCTGTTCAGCGACTTCCGCTACGCGGAGGCAGGCAAGCAGGTCGAAGGCGTCGAGTTCGGGGTCACCCGGCGGGACATGCTCGCCGACCTCGCCGAGCGGCTGTCGGGCCGGCTCGGCTTCGAGGCCGACGCGATTACTTACGCCGGCTACCAGACGCTGGCGGCGGGAGGGCTCGAGCTGGTGCCGCGACGCGGCGTGGTGGAGGCGTTGCGGGCGGTCAAGGACGAGAGTGAGCTCGCTGAGATCCGGCGCGCGGCCGAGATCACGAGCCAGGCATACGAACGGCTGGCCGAAGAGCGGTTCACGGGCCGGACGGAGCGCGAGCTGGCCTGGCGGCTCGAGGAGCTCTTCCACGAGCTCGGCGCCGACGGGCCAGCGTTCCCGTCCATCGTCGCCGCCGGCGAGAACGGCGCGATGCCGCATGCCCATTCTGGCGACCGGGGGATCCCGTCCGAGACGACCGTCGTCGTCGACGCCGGCTGCGCGGTCGGCGGCTACTGCGCCGACTGCACCCGCACGTTCGCGACCGGGCCGCTCCCGAACGAGTTGAGCGAGGCCTATGCCGTCTGCCTCGAGGGGCAGCAGGCCGGCCTGGATGCCATCCGTCCGGGCGTCTCCGGCCGTGCGGCCGACGCGGCCGCGCGCGGGCGGATCGACGCGGCCGGCCTCGGCGAGAAGTTCGGCCACGGCCTCGGGCACGGCGTCGGCTTGCTAGTCCACGAGGCGCCGAGGCTCTCGCAGGAGTCGGAAGACGAGCTCGAGGCCGGAAATGTCGTCACCGTCGAGCCGGGGATCTACCTCGCCGGCCTCGGGGGGATCCGGATCGAGGATCTGGTCGTCGTCACCGAGGACGGCGGTGAGGTGCTGACCACGTTCACCAAGGAACTCGTGACGGTTTCCTAGACTGGTCCCAATGGCAGAGACCGTCAACACGAACCAGTTCAAGAACGGGATGCACATCGAGCTCGACGGCGGCGTCTGGCGGATCGTCGAGTTCCAGCACGTGAAGCCCGGCAAGGGCGGTGCGTTCGTGCGCACGAAGGTGAAGAACCTCGAGAGCGGTGCCGTCGTCGACCGCACCTTCCGCGCGGGCGAGAAGTTCTCACGCGTCCGCACGGAGACGAAGAACGTCCAGTACCTGTACGACTCCGGAGACGACGTCGTCTTCATGGACGAGGAGAGCTACGAGCAGATCACGCTCTCGCGCGATTCCGTCGCCGAGGCGCTCGAGTTCCTGCAGCCGTCGAGCAGCGTGCCGATGCTGACGGTGGACGGCCGTCCGGCCGGCGTCCAGCTTCCTTCGGCCGTCGAGCTGAAGGTCACGCAGACGGAGCCGGGGGTGAAGGGCGACACGGTCTCGAACGTCACCAAGCCGGCGACGCTCGAGACGGGAACGGTGGTGCAGGTGCCGCTGTTCGTGAACGAGGGCGACCGGATCAAGGTCGACCCGCGCGAGCGGCGTTACATCTCGCGGGTATGACGGTCGATTGGGCCGACCCGGCCCTCGCCGATAGCTGGGACAAGAGCGGACCGCGACTGCCCACGCGGGCCGAGCAGCTCGACATCGCTATCGCGGAGCTGGAGAGCGCGAGGGAGGGGTGGATCCTCGATCTCGGCGCCGGCTCAGGGCTCGTGGCCGAGCAGCTGCTCGAGCGACTGCCGGGGTCGCGGGTTCTCTGCGTCGACCTCTCGGAACGGATGCTGGAGCTGGCGCGGCGCCGGCTCGAGCGCTTCGGCGACAGGTTCGAGCTCGCGCACGTCGATCTCGAGGCCGAGGAAGCCGAGCTGCTCGAGCGGGACTACGCCGCGGCGATCGCGGTGCAGGCGTTCCACAATCTCAGCCACCTCCGACAGGTCGTAACGATCCGTCTGCTCAGTGAGACGCTGCCGGCCGGTGCGCTGTTCGTCCTGGTGGACAAGGTTGCGGTCCCGGAGGCCGCCTACGAGCTCTTCCTCCCGGTCTGGAGGCGCCTGGAGCGGATGAGCGGGTTCTCACCCGAGCCGCCGAGCTACGCCGAGCACGTTGTCTCCCTGGAGGAGGAGGGCGACAGGCCGGTACCGCTCGAGCGGCAGCTGGAATGGCTGCGACAAGCCAACTTCGAGCCCGCCGTCCTGCACGTCCACGGCAACCGCGCCGTGGTCGGCGCGCGGCGCCTTGGGCGCTAGGCTCCCCACGTCATGCCTGCCCTCGTCGACACAACCATCCGGCTGCTGAGCCAGGAGCCGCTCGCGGGGCGGCTTCCGGCGGGTGCGCTCTTCGAGGTGGCGGAGATCCTCGACGGCGCGGGATTTGCGTGTCTCGAGGTCTCCGGCGGAGGCGTCTTCGACAGCGCCGTCCATCGCGGGGTCGAGAGCCCGTGGGAGCGGATTCGCGCGCTCGAGGCGAGGACGAAGACCCCGCTCGGGATCGCTCTGCGGGGGCGGTTCCTCGTCGGATCGCGCCCGGTCGGGCCGGACTTCGTGCGCCGCTTCGTCGCCTCGGCTGCCGAGAACGGGATTCAGGTCTTCCGCCTGCACGATCCGCTCAACGACGTCTCGAACCTGCGCGAGGCCGCGGAGGCGATCGCCGACGCCGGCGGTGAGTTCGACGCCGGCCTCGTCTACGGCTCCGGCCTGACGGGCGAGACGGATGTGCTCGTCGAGCAGGCACGGAAGCTGCCCGAGCTCGGAGCGGCCCGCGTGCTGCTCCACGATCCCTCCGGGTCGCTGCAGCCGCACCGGGCGCTCGAGCTCGTCCGGGCGATCCGCGAGCAGACCGGGCTCCCGGTCGGCCTCTACTGCCAGGGCGCGGGCGGGAATGCGCTTGCCTCGACGCTCGAGGCCGTGCGCGCAGGGGCTGACAGGATCGCCTGCGCCGTCTATCCCGTCGCGCTCACCCTCCACCGCGTCTCGGGAGAGGGCCTCGCGAGCGCGCTGGCCGGGCTCGAGCTCGACGCGGGAGTTGACATCGCGGCTCTCTGGCGTGCGTCCGAGATCGTCGACGAGCACATCGGCGACGAGCCGGTCACGCCGCTGGCTCCGCACGTCGCCGTGCGCGCAGCCGAGCACAACCTTCCGGCCGGGCTCGTGGCTGCGCTTGACGCCCAGCTGCGCGCGCAGGCGGCGGGAGACCGGATCGACGAGGTGCTGGAGGAGCTCGCCCGCATCCGCGCCGAGGCGGGCTGGCCACCGCTCGCGGCGCCGATCGGCCAGGTGCTGGCTTCTCAGGCCCTCATCCACGTCCTGTCCGCCGCGCGCTACCAGATCGTCGTGGATGAGCTCCGCGGGCTGATCGCGGGCCGCTACGGCACGCCTCCGGCTCCGATCGAAGCGGGCATCAAACGCGCGGTCGAGCTCGTCTACGGCGAGGTGCCGCCGGATGAGCCGGCGGCCGATCTCGCGGGGCTGCGGGCGGAGGCCGAGGGGCTCGCCTCGAGCGAGGAGGAGCTGCTCCTGCTCGCTCTGTTCGGCGAGGAGGCGGAGCCGCTCCTGGAGACGATCCGCGGTCGCGCCCGCGGAGACGACGCGCTCGCGACCGGTGGAGTCGACAAGCGGAGCGCCGAGCGAATTCGCGACATCGTCCGCGTCGTCCAGGAGTCCGGGGTCGCGGAGGTGACGATCGAGGAGGCGGGGATGCGCGTCTCGGTGCGGCGAAGCGAAGAGAGCCCTCCGGCGGCGCCGGCCGCAGGCGGCGGGTCCGAGGAGGAGCCGGCTCCCGCGCCTGCTCCGGAGAGCGACGGCTTGGTTCGCGTCGAGGCGCCGATGGTGGGCACCTTCTACCGTGGGCCGGAGCCCGGAGCGGCGGCCTTCGTCGAGGAGGGAGATCCGGTTCAGGCCGGCCAGACGCTCTGCATCCTGGAAGCCATGAAGCTGATGAACGAGATCAAGTCCGACATCGAGGGAATCGTCCGCACGATTCACGTCCGCAACGCCGACCCGGTCGAGTACGGGCAGCTGCTGTTCGAGCTCGAACCCAGCCTCGGGCGCCCGCTCGACGCGGTCTAGTGTTCTCGCGGGTCCTGATCGCGAACCGCGGCGAGGTCACCGTCCGGGTGATCCGGACGCTGCACGACCTCGGGATCGAGGCGGTGGCGATCTATTCGACTGCCGACCGAGACGGGCTGCACGTGCGCATGGCCGACCGGGCGGTCTGCGTGGGGGCGGCGCCTGCCGGTGACAGCTATCTCAACATCCCCTCGGTAATCGCAGCGGCGACGACGACCCGCTGCGACGCCGTTCATCCGGGGTGGGGATTCCTGGCGGAGAACCCCGCGTTCGTCCGCGCCTGCGAGGAGAACGACCTCGTCTTCATCGGACCCTCCCCGGACACGATGGCCCGCATGGGCGACAAGGTGGAGGCGAAGGCCGAGATGGCGCGCGTCGGAATGCCGCTGATTCCCGGGACCGGCGGGGCCGTCGAGCTCGACGACGCTCGCGCGACGGCCGACGAGATCGGGTATCCGGTGCTGTTGAAGGCGGCGGCCGGCGGCGGTGGCCGCGGCATGCGCCTGGTCGAGTCGGCGTCCCAGCTCGAGGACGTCTTTCGAGGGGCCGCCGCCGAGGCCGGCGCTGCCTTTGGCGACGACCGGCTGTACGTCGAGAAGGCGCTCGTCCCCGCCCGCCACGTCGAGGTGCAGGTGCTCGCGGACGGCCAGGGCGGAGTGCTGACGCTCGGCGAGCGCGAGTGCTCGATCCAGCGCCGGCACCAGAAGCTGATCGAGGAGTCGCCTTCGCCGGGCGTGAGCGAGGCGGTGCGCGAGCAGATGGAAGCGGTGGTCGAGCGCGCCTGCCTCGAGCTCGGGTACAAGAGCGCCGGCACGTTCGAGTTCCTGCTCGGCCCCGAGGGCGGCTTCTACTTCATGGAGCTGAACGCGCGGCTCCAGGTCGAGCATCCGGTGACCGAGGTCGTCACCGGCCACGACCTCGTCCGCGAGCAGGTCCGGATCGCATCCGGCGAGCGCCTTGCCGAAACCGGGCGGGCCGGGCGGAGGGGCCACGCGATCGAGGCCCGGATCAACGCGGAGGACGTTGCGCGCAACTTCGCACCGGCGCCGGGGCAGATCGAGCGCTTCCGCCCTCCGCTCGGGCCGGGCGTGCGAATGGACACCCACGTGGAGGCGGGCACGGTCATCTCGCCCTACTACGACTCGCTGCTCGCGAAGGTGATCGTCTGGGACGAAGACCGCCCGTCCGCGATCGCGCGCGGGGTTCGCGCCCTCTCGGAGCTCGAGCTGACCGGAGTCCCGACCACGCGAGAGCTCGCGATCGGGATCCTGCGTGGAGAGGCGTTCGGATCCGGCCGCTACTCGACGAGCTTCCTCGACGAGGCGAGCCCGATTCCGATCGAGGTGGCGAGCTAGGTGGCGGGGCGGAGGGCCGCGCGCCGGACGGCGCTGTTCCTGCTCTATCAGTGGGACGTGACCGGGCAGCCGCTGGCGTCCCTGTACGAGGGCGAGGTCGACCCGTTCGCGCGCGAGACAGCGGAGAGCGTGGTGGCCGGCGTCGAGCAGCTCGATGAGCGAATCAGCGCCGCGGCGGAGGGGTGGCCGGCCGAGCGCCTCGGCGCCGTCGAGCGGAACGTGCTCAGGATCGCCGTCCTGGAGCTGGACGGGGACGATGTCCCCGACGAGGTCGCGATCAACGAGGCCGTCGAGCTCGCGAAGCGCTATGCCTCGGACGAGGCCGCGCGGCTCGTCAACGGCATCCTCGGGCGGATCGAGCGGGAGAAGGTTGCATGAGCGCTGAGGAGTCGCTGAAGCGGGCCGAGGAGCTGCTCGACCGGCTCGAGCGCACGCGCGCCGAGCTCGAGAAGGTCTCGGAGAGCGAGAACCCCGAAGCGGCGATCGAGGTGCTCACGGAGCTCGCTGAGATCGCCAAGGAGGTCGAGGCGGAGCTCACTCGCGCACGGCGCGAGGCCGAGACGGAGGGTGGATGAAGAAGCGGCTCGACGTCCTCCTCGTCGAGCGCGGGCTTGCCGACAGCAGGGCACAGGCAGAGGCGCTCGTCCTCGCGGGCCGCGTTCCCGGCTTCGAGAAGCCCGGGACGCAGGTCGAGGAGTCGCTCGACGTCGCGGTCGACCGGCCCGCACGGTTCGTCTCGCGGGGAGGCGAGAAGCTCGACCATGCGCTCGAGGTGCTCGGCCTGAGCGTCGCCGGGCTCGACTGTCTCGATGTCGGTGCGTCGACCGGGGGCTTTGCCGACTGCCTCCTGCAGCGCGGCGCCGCCCGCGTGATCGCTCTCGACGTCGGCTACGGGCAGCTGCATCCACGCGTGCGGGAGGACCCGCGCGTGACGGTGCTCGAGCGCGTCAACGTCCGGCACCTGACCGAGCTTCCGTTCCCGCCCCGGCTCGTGACGTGCGACGTGTCGTTCATCTCCGTCCGGACTGCACTTCCACCGGCGCTTGCGCTCGCCGCTCCCGGGTGGCAGGCGCTCGTGCTCGTGAAGCCGCAGTTCGAGGCCGGCCGCGCCGACGTCCCGAAGGGCGGCGTCGTCCGCGACCCCGAGGTGCAGCGCCGTGTCCTGCGGGAAGTCGCCGCAGCGGCGCTAGGCTGGGGCGCGGAGCCGCGCGCTGTGGTGGATTCGGGGCTCCCCGGGCCGAAGGGAAACAGGGAGTTCTTCCTCCACCTCGTCCAGCGAGAAGAGCCGTCCCCGCGCACCGAGCTAGAGGACTGGATCGAGGAGGCGGTCGGTGCCTGACCCGGTCCGTAAGGTCGCGGTGATCACGCACGGCAAGCGGGAGGTGATCGGGCCTGCGCTCGACAGGCTCGGCGCAGTTGCCCGCGAATCGAATGTCGAGCTGCTGCTGCCGAAGGACGAGGTCGCGAAGCACGATCTCGCCGAGGCCGAGAGCGATCTGTCCCAGGCGGACCTGGTGGTCGTGCTCGGGGGCGACGGAACGATGCTGCGCGCCCTCCGGCGCTTTCTCGGCACGACGATTCCGGCGGTCGGCGTCAATTTCGGAAGCGTCGGCTTCCTGACGGCGCTCTCGGGCGAGGAGCTCGAGGAGGGGCTGAAGCGAATCCTCGCGGGCGAGTACGAGGTCGTCGAGCTTCCGACCCTCGAGGCGCAGGCCGGCGACGACCGCCGCGATGCGGTCAACGACGTCGTGGCGACGAGCTCGACGCTGGGACGCATGATCGAGCTCTCGTGGAGCGTCGGCGGAGAGGAGCTCGGCAACCTCCGCTGCGACGGCCTCATCTGCGCGACGCCCTCCGGCTCAACCGCGTACAACCTCTCGAACGGAGGTCCGGTGCTGGTCTGGGGGCTCGACGCGATGGCGGTGACCTTCGTGGCGCCGCACTCGCTCCAGGCGCGACCGCTGGTGGTTCCGAGGAGCAGCGATCTGGTGGTCACGAACGAGACCCCCGACGTGTGGGTGACTGCGCTTGCCGACGGGCATGTCTTCTCGGAGATCCCGCCCGGCGGATCCATGCGCGTACGCCTCGGCCCGCAGCGAACACTGCTGGCGACGCTCCCCGAGTCGACGTTCTTCAGCCGTTACCGGCAGACGTTCGTGGTCTGAGCAGGAAGATCTGGGGCGCCTCTGGCGTCTCGATAAGCGGAGACGATCGTGCTACGCGCAGTCCATAAGCGATTCACATGGGCAGCTCCGGCCGTTTTCCTCGCCGCGCTCGTCCCGACGTTGAGCGGCTGTGAGCTCCCGCCGGTCTGCGGCCAGTTCGCCGGTGCCGCGGGGGACTGCGTCGAGCTAAACCATCCTCCGAAGGTCCAGATCGACGTCGGGCACGCGGGCATCCCTCCCCACCTCTATGCGGTCCCGATCGTCGGCAATTACGTCTCGCTTTACGCCGCGGGTTCCGATCCGGACCACGACGTCTTGTCTTACGAGTGGGACCTCAACGCGGACGGCCGGTTCGAGACGGCGTCGGACGGAACCATCAACGGACATCCCTACGTCGAACGCATCTTCGGCACGCCGGGGGTCAGGCGCGTGACGGTACGCGTCACGGACTTTCCCGGGCTCGGCGGAGGAGAGGGGAGTGCTACGGCCACGGTCGACGTCAGGATCTACACGGAGCAGGAAGCCCAGAGCAACCAGCGTCCTGTAGCCAGCTTCACTGCGTCCGTATCGGGTCAAACTGTCCGCCTCGACGCGTCGGGCTCGAGTGATCCCGACGGTGATCAAATCGTCCTCTATCGGTGGGATTTCGACGACGACTCTTTCTTCGATCTCGATGTCGGCGAGCCGACGACGACGTGGACATTCGACCGGGCTGGGAAGCACGACATCACGCTTCGAGTGATCGACGCGGCCGGGTTCCCCAGCAAGCGCGTGACCCAGACCGTGACGACGAGCGGACCTTGCTCGCCGCCCTCCTGTCCGGGATCGCCGCAGGGAGCGCGGTCGAATGCGGGCAAGTCCAAATGGAAGATCCTGCCGTTCGCGGCTCGGATCGAAGGGAGATCGCTGCGGGCGACTCTTCTCGACCCGCCGGGCGCGGCCTCCTGGACGGAGCGCACGCTGCGACGCTTCCTCAAGGCCCCCTTGCGGCCGAAGCTGACGGAGAACGTCGATGACGGAACCGCTTCCGGGATCGCGGTCGCCTCCGGCCGCCGTGGATCGAAGGCGTGCGTGCGCATCTCGGTCACGATCCCGGCCTCTGGCCTCCCGACAGGCCGTTTCGAGATGATCGGCGGGACCGGAGCAGCCAGCCTCCTCCGTGCGACCGCGACCTTCCGCTTCGCGGGCGGGCCGAAGGGCTCTGCGCTCGGGCTCGGCAACGTCCGAGCCGCCCGTGGGAAGACACGGCCGCTGACCGTCGCGTGTCGAAAGCTGGGACGGGTCCGGTCCGGCCACTAGTCGCGCTCTCCAGCCGCCACTACGATCTTCCCAGTGCTGCGCCGCCTCCGGATCGAAAACCTCGTCCTCATCCGCGAAGCCGAGCTGGCGTTCGCGCCCGGGCTGAACGCAATCACCGGAGAGACCGGTGCCGGCAAGACGATCCTGGCGCAGGCCGTCGGCCTCCTTCTCGGCGCCAAGGGCGATGCCGCATTCGTCGGGGCCGGCGCTTCGGAGGCATATGTCGAGGCCGAGCTCGACCTCCCGGACGGGCTCCTCGACGACGAGGGAATGGAGACGCTGGCCGAGCTGCGCCCGCCGGACGAGGACGGGCTCGTGCTCGCGCGGCGCGTCTCCGCCGAAGGACGAACGCGTGCCTATGCGTGGGGGCGCTCCGTTCTCCGGGAGGATCTCGCCGCCGTCGGCGAGCGCCTGATCGCCATGTCCGGGCAGTTCGAGCAGCGGCGCCTCGCCCGGCCCGCGTATCAGCTCGACGTGCTAGACGCGTTCATCGGCCCGGAGCAGCTCGGCCGGCGGGACGAGGCCCGCCGGGCCTGGCGCGAGCTCCAGGCGGCCCGCCGCCGCCATGACGAGCTGACACGCGACGCGGCTGCATACGAGGCCCACGTCCGCGAGCTCCACGCGCTGGCCGAGGACACCGAGGGGCTCGAGGCGGGAACCGAAGAGGAGCGGCAGGGGGAGCGAGAGCGCCTTCGCCACGTGACCGAGCTCGCCGAGGCGGCTGCGCGGGCGGCCGATGCGATCGCACCCGAGGAGGGCGAGGGGGCAGCGGGCCTCGCCGCGGCCGCTGAGCGCGCCGTCGCGCCGGTCGAACGGCTGGCGCCCGAGCTCGCGCGCGCGGGCAGGGAGCTTCGGGACGCCGAGCTGAGGTTGCGCGAGGTGGGGAGCGACCTGCGCGCGTTCCTGCTCTCGCTCGAGGCGGAACCGGACCGGCTCGAGCAGGTCGAGGCGGAGCTCGAGCGGATCGCCGACCTGAAGCGGCGCTTCAGCTCCACCTCGTACGAGGATCTGCTCGAGCGTGCGGCGGTCGCCAGGGCGGAGCTGGCTGCGCTCGAGGAGGGGCTCGACCCCGTTGCCGCCGCCGCCGAAGAGCTGCAAGCGGCCGAGGCGCGAGTGGAAGAGTTGGCGAAGGAGCTCGCGTTCGCGCGCGCAGAGGCGAGAGAGGAGTTCGCAGACGCCGTCGCCGCAGAGCTGCGCGGGATCGGGCTCGGCGACGGCGAGTTCCTGGCCGAGCTCGAGGCGGCAGGTCCGGGCGCAACGGGCACGGACAGGGTCTCGTTCCTGATCCGGCCGAACCAGGGGCTCCCGTTCGCGCCCGTCGCGGAGACCGCGTCGGGCGGAGAGCTGTCCCGGATCGCGCTCGCGATCGCCGCCGTCGGCGGCGGTCACACGATGATCTTCGACGAGATCGACGCGGGCATCGGCGGCCAGACCGCACACGCGGTCGGCGAGACGCTCAGGCGGCTGTCAGAGCGCGCGCAGGTGATCACGATCACGCACCTGCCGCAGATCGCGAGCCTCGCGGACGGCCACTTTCGCGTGGAGAAGGTCGAGGGCGATCCGACCCACACCCGGATCGAGCAGCTGGGCGACGCGCAGCGCCGGGACGAGCTCGAGCGTATGCTCGGCGGCCAGGAGTTCCTCTCGACCCTGAGATGAACAGCTTCATCGAGTTCACAGGCACGGCCCGGCTCGACCGCCGGACGAAGCATCTCGTGCGCCGGCTCGGGCCCGACGACGTCGCGATCATCGACCACGCCGACCTCGATCGCGTCTCGGCGGAGGAGCTCGTCGAGTCGGGCGTCCGCGTCGTCGTCAACGTCGCCCGGTCCCAGACCGGCCGCTTCCCGAACCCCGGCCCTCTCCTGCTCGTTCGCGGCGGCGTCCGGTTGATCGACGCGCCCGGGGCGTCGCTGTTCGACCAGGTCAGCGACGGCGATCTGCTGACGATCCGCGGCGCCAGCCTGTTCAGCAACGGCACCCGTCTTGCCTCCGGCCACGTGCTTGCCGCCGACGAGCTCGCGGGCGCGCTCGCCGAGCAGCGAAGCCGCGTCACCGACGCGCTGGAGGAGTTCGCCGACAACACCATGCGTTATCTGCGCGAGGAGGGACGGCTGCTCGCGGAGGGGATCGACTTCCCCGCGCTCGAGACCCGCTTCCGAGACCGGCACGCTCTCGTCGTCGCCCGCGGGCCCGGGCACAAGCGCGATCTCCGGATCGTCCGTCCGTACGTGCGTGAGTTCAAGCCCGTGCTGATCGGCGTGGACGGCGGGGCCGACGCGCTGATCGAGGCCGGGCTGAAGCCCGACGTGATCGTCGGCGACATGGACTCGGTCTCGGACGACACGCTGCGCTGCGGTGCGGAGATCCTCGTTCACGCCTACGCGGACGGGACGACGCCTGCCGCCGGGCGGCTCGATGCTCTGGGGGTGGGCTACCACACCGTTCCCGCCACGGGGGTCAGCGAGGACGTCGCCCTCCTGCTCGCGCACGAAAAGGGCGCCGCCCTGATCGTGGCCGTGGGCACGCACTTCAACCTGATCGAGTTCCTCGAGCGGGACCGGGCAGGGATGTCGTCGACCTTCCTCGCCCGGCTCAGGGTGGGGGAGATCCTCGTCGACGCGAAGGGCGTCTCGCGCCTGGTCAGCCGGCAGGTCGGGATGCTGCCGTTCGTCGCCCTGGCCCTCACCGGGCTGGGAGCTGTTGTCGCTGCCGTCGCGGCCTCGCCCGAGCTGCGGCGGCTGATCAGCCTCGTCGCCGGACGCCTGTTCGACCTGCTGGGCATCTAGTGCGGGCCCAGGCGGCGAGGGAGCTGCTCGCTCCACCGGAGGACGTGTGGACGTTCGTGGCCGAGCCGTATCACCTCTCCGACTGGTGGCCCGGGATCGCCGGCGTGCAGCCGGACCGGAGAGGGGCCGCTGCCGGCGCGCGCTGGCAAGTCACGACCGGCAACCGGCCAAGCCTCTTCAGGAAGCCTCGCACGAATGATCTGCTGCTCGTGACCGCCGTCGAGCCGCTGCGCAGGCTTGCCTTCCGCCTCAACGACCAGCGCATCGCCGCAGAGATCGTGCTCGAGCCCCGAGCCGGTAGGCGGACGCAAGCCACTCTCACCGTCGAGGGGCCGTTCCTGCTCGCCTTTCGCCGCTCGCTCCCGCAGAAGGCGCTCAGCCGTCTGTACGCGCTCTGCCAAACTTCAGCCGATTCGTAATACGTGTTCGATCTCCGCTATCACGTCGCCTCGCTGGCGGCCGTCTTCCTCGCCTTGATCATCGGGATCCTGGTGGGCGTCGGCATCGCCGGGGGCGGATTCGTCTCGAAGGCCGAGCGAAAGGTGCTGAACGACCAGATCGCGGAGGCGCAGAGCCAGCGCGACGCCGCCCGTCAACGCGTGAGCGAGCTCGAGCAGGAGCAGCGGGCGACGCTCGAGTACGTCAACGACACCTACCCGGCCCTGGTCAGAGACCGGCTCGCAGGCATGCGGATCGTCCTCGTCTCGGTCGGGCCGATGGACGGGCACGTTCGGCGCAGCGTGCAGCAGGCTCTCGGCGACTCGGGAGCGCCGTCGCCGCTTCGCCTTCGCGCGATCAAGGTGCCCGTCGACGACGCAGCCCTCGACGCCGCGCTGGGCGATCGCCCCGCCTTCGCGCAGTACAAAGGTTCCGACCGGCTGCCGGATCTCGGGCGCGCGCTCGGCGAGGAGCTCGTGCGGGGCGGAAGGACACCGTTGTGGGACGCGCTCTTCGCGCAGCTCGCCGAGGAGCGCTTGGGCCCAGGCCGTCCGCCGGCGGACGGCGTGGTCGTGATGCGGTCGGTGAAGCCGCAGCAGGACGGGACGGCCCGCTTCCTCGACGGCTTCTACTCCGGCATTGCGGCCGCCGGGTCACCGGCGATCGGGGTCGAGGCCTCACGGGTGAAGCCGTCGGCGGTCCCGGCCTTCGAGCGAACCGGATTGTCGACGGTCGACTCGATCGACACTCCCGCCGGCCGGCTTGCGCTGGTTCTGCTGCTCCAGGGCGCGCCGCCCGGCCATTACGGCGTCCGGCGAACGGCGACCGACCACGTGCTTCCGTTGATTCCGGCCACATCGCCGGCGGGTGGCTGACCGGCTGACCGTCCTCGTCGCCGCGCGCGACGAGGCGGACCGGATCGAAGCGACTGTCGGGGAGCTCCTCACCGCCTTCCCGGGCGCAACGGTAGTCGTCGCGGACGACGGATCGCGGGACGAGACGGTGGCTCTAGCGGAGCAGGCCGGTGCAAGGGTCGTCCGCCTGCCCAGGCGCGGCAAGGGGCAGGCGCTGACGATGGCCGAGCGCAGGCTGCCGCCCGGACCGCTTCTCCTCTGCGATGCAGACCTCCGGGGCGATCTTTCGCCGCTCGACGCATCCGAGGCGGATCTCGCCGTTGCCCGCTTTGCCGCGCGGGAGGGGGGCGGCTTCGGGATCGCGAAGGCCGTCGCCGGGGCGTTGATCCGCCTGCGGTCGGGGTTCGAGGCGACCGAGCCGCTCTCCGGTCAGCGTCTGCTCTCCCAGTCCGCTCGCGATGCCTGCTTTCCCGTTGCGCCCGGTTTCGGCTGTGAGACACGGATGACGATCGACGCCGTCCGGGCCCGGCTGCGCGTCGTCGAGCTCGAGCTGCCGCTCCGCCACCGCGCGACCGGGCGCGACCTCGCCGGGTTCGCCCACCGGGGGAGGCAGCTGCTCGATGCGCTGCTCGCATGCGGGCCGCTCGCCGTCAACCGTCGCGGCCTCCGGCTCCCGGTCGTCGGATGGCTGGCGGCCGTCCGCCGCGACCCTGCCGTTGCCGCGGTGGCCGCGGTCGGGCTCACCGACGACGTCTGGAGCGGCCCCGAGCGCGGGTTCCGCCAGCACCTGGGGAGCGGAAGGACGACGGGCGTGCTCAAGCTGCTGGCGATCCCGGCCGTCGGGCTGCTGGCAACGCGGCGGCTGTCCGGAGCGCTCTTGACGGCCCTCGCCGCCAACGCGCTCAACCAGCTCGACACCGCCCCGGGCCGCGCGCTCAAGGCCTACCTCGCGGCGTCGGTCGTGGTCGACGCGCCCAAGGGTCTGGCCGTCCTGCTGCTTCCCTACGATCTTCGGGAGATGGTCATGCTCGGGGACGCGGGCTCGAATGCGCTGGGTGCGCTGCTAGGCTTGAGGTCCGTGGGTCGGCTCACAGGACGAGGCCGCGCAGTCGCGATCGGAGCGCTGGCCGGCCTGACCCTCCTCGGCGAGCAAGTCTCTCTCGGCGGTCTGATCGAGCGCACCCCCGTGCTCCGTGAGCTCGACCGGCTCGGACGGCCCGCGTGAAAGCACGGCCGACGAAGCACATCTTCATAACCGGTGGTGTCGTCTCGTCCCTCGGCAAGGGGATCGCCGCCGCGTCGCTCGGCCGGCTCCTGAAGGCGCGCGGATTCAAGGTGCAGGTGCAGAAGTTCGATCCCTACCTCAACGTCGATCCGGGGACGATGAGCCCGTTCCAGCACGGCGAGGTGTTCGTGACCGAGGACGGGGCCGAGACCGACCTCGACATCGGCCACTACGAGCGGTTCGTGGACGAGAACCTGTCCAGGAACGCGAACCACACGTCCGGCTCGATCTGGTACTCCGTGCTGCGCAAGGAGCGCAAGGGCGAGTACCTGGGCTCGACCGTGCAGGTGATACCGCACATCACCAACGAGATCAAGGAGCGGATCCGGCGCGGCTCGGAGGCGACCGACACCGATGTCGTCATCAGCGAGATCGGCGGGACGGTCGGAGATATCGAGTCGCTGCCGTTCCTCGAGGCGATCCGCCAGTTCCGGCGGGAAGCCGGCCCGGAGAACGTCATCTACGTCCACGTGACGTTGATTCCGTTCGTCGACGCCGCCGGCGAGCTGAAGACGAAGCCGACGCAGCACTCGGTCAACGAGCTGCGGCGGATCGGCATCCATCCCGACGTCGTCGTCTGCCGTTCCCACGAGGAGATCTCGACCGACATCCGCGACAAGATCGCCCTGTTCGCCGACGTCGAGCGCAGCGAGGTGATCGCCTGCCCGGACGTCCCGGACGTCTACCTCGTCCCGACCGTGCTCCAGGAGGAAGGGCTCGACCGGCTCGTCTGCGAGAAGCTCGGGCTGCCGATCGACGGCTGCGACCTGGGTGAGTGGCTCGCGCTGACCGAGCGGATCAGGGAGCCGAAGGAAGAGGTCGAGATCGGCCTCGTCGGCAAGTACGTCAAGCTCCACGACGCCTACCTGTCGGTGCACGAGGCGCTCAAGCACTCCGGCCTGCATCAGGGGTGCTCGGTGCGCGTGCGCTGGGTCGACGCCGAGGGGATGTCGCTCGAGGAGGCGGCCGAGGAGCTCGAGCAGGTGGACGGGATCCTCGTGCCGGGCGGCTTTGGATCGCGCGGCTGGGAGGGCAAGATCCTCGCCTGCCGCGTCGCCCGCGAGCGCGGGATCCCGTATCTCGGTATCTGTCTCGGCATGCATGTCGCAATCTCGGAGTTCGCCCGCCATGTCGTCGGGCTCGAGGGCGCGAACTCGACCGAGATGGACCCAGAGACGCCGCATCCGGTGATCGACCTGCTCCCGGAGCAGAAGGAGATCGAGGATCTCGGCGGCACGATGCGACTCGGCGCCCAGGCGGTCGAGGTCGCCGAGGACACGCGCGCCC
>WNGB01001854.1_pt1 | contig 65985 bp, 60 predicted proteins | sample 5400681 | NCBI WGS metagenome assembly WNGB01 (sample SAMN13153367, study PRJNA577476) | soil metagenome | isolation source: 115 cm soil or saprolite under grassland replicate 2 | place: USA:California | collected 2016-06-15 | reverse complement strand
CTGGACGCGAAGAGCGCCGCCGGCACGCTCTGCCTTCAGGTCCGCGCGCCCGACCAGCCGGTCGCCGTAGAGGAAGGGGAGTACGTAGTAGCCGTAGACCCGCTCGTGCTGGCGCTTGTAGACCTCGATCACGTGGCGAAACTCGAAGACGCGCTCCACGAAGGCCCGGTCCCAGAGCAGGTTGTCGAAGGGCGAGAGCAGGACGCCGGACCGCGACACCTGGCCGTCGAGCTCCGCCTCTGCCGGGACGACCACAGGCGCGCCGCCGTCCTCGACCGCGACCCGCCGCACGAGACCCTCCTCGACGAGGGCATCCACGTGCGGACGGATGCCCCGTCCTCCGCCGTCGAGTCGGCAGTGCTCGGCGATGCCGGCCTCGGTCAGCGCTCCACGTCCCCGCACGGCCCGCAGCGCGTAGCCGCGGCGGAACTCGTCCTCGGAGGGCGTCGAGGCGTGGAGGTAGCGCTCCGGGATCACCCGTTCGGGCAGGTCGTACAGGCGCTGGAACCCGTCGCGGCCCGCGACCGCGATCTCGCCGGCCGCGAACAGGTGCTCGAGGGCGCGCTTGGCCGGCTTCCAGCCCCACATCGGCCCGCTCCGGCCCTCGAAGGCTCGTACCGGGAGAGCGCCGCGCTCGCGAATCACCTCCAGCACCTCGGCCTCCGTCTTGCGGTCCTTCCGCTCTCGGCCCCACCAGTGCCGGTCGCTCAGGGTCTCCATGCGCCGCTTGAAGAGCGGGTAGTCCTCGATCGGGCACAGGCAGGCCTCGTGTGCCCAGTACTCGAAGATGCGCCCCTGCCCGAGCAGCCGCGAGACGGTGCCCCGCTTGTAGCCACCGATCCGGGAGGTCAGCGTCAGCCGGTGCGCACGGTCGACGGCCGAGATCGAGTCGAGCTGGACGCAGGAGAGCCGCAGCACCGTTGTGGCCACGTCTTCGGCGCGCCCCCGGCGGAAGCGGGTGGCGAAGCCTTGGTGGGCGACGACGTGGCGGCGCAGCTGTGCGAGGCTGACGGTCTCGATCATGAGCCTGAACGAGTTCATTCCTACCGTGTTTCCACCTCCCGCGCGCCTGCTCGAGGTGGGCTGCGGCGCCGGCGAGCTGGCACGAGCGCTCGACGTCGCGGGCTACGACGTGCTGGCGATCGACCCCGAGGCGCCGGAGGGCTCGATCTTCCGCGCGGTGACGCTGGAGCAGCTCGAGGAGACCGGCCCGTTCGACCTCGCCGTCGCGGATCGCGCTCTCCATCACGTGCACCCGCTGGAGCCGGCGCTCGACAAGCTCGCCGCGCTCGCACCGCTGCTCGTGGTCGAGGAGTTCGCCTGGGAGCGGATCGACGCGGAAACGCAGGCCTGGTACGAGGCGACGTACACGCGGCTGGCGACGGCAGGCCGCGAGCCGGAAGGCCCCTCAGACCTCGACCAGTGGCGTCTGGATCACACGGGATTGCACCCCTCGCAGGTGATCCTGGAAGGCCTGGCCGAGCGCTACGAGCAGCGTCATCTCGAGCCGCTGCCATACTTCTACCGCTGGCTGGAGCTCCACGAGGTCGAGGCGGATGAGCAGGCCGCGATCGAGGCGGACGCGATCAGGCCCATCGGCCTTCGCTACGTCGGCGAGCGGCGCCCGATCTCGCTATAGGCGCTCGGCGCTTCCGCGCGCGAGGTACTCGAGCAGGTCGGAGCGCGTCAATACGGCCGTCGGCTTGCCTCCGCGGGCGACCACGACGGCGGCCCCGCCTCCCGTGAGATCGGGAAAGACCTCCTCGACGGGCCTCCCTGCGTCGACCGCGGGCAGCGGCGGCCCCATCGCCGTCGCGACCTCCTCCCCGAGTGCGTCCGGGTCCCGGAAGATGCGATCGAGCAGGCCCCGCTCGTTCAGCGATCCGATCACGTCGGCGAGCGAGTCGGCAGGGGAGTGGCGGACGACCGGCAGCTGCGAGATCCCGTAGCGCTGCATGAGCTCGATCGCCTCGCCCACCTTCTGGTGCGACTCGCAGACGACGAGGTCGGGCGCGGCGCCGTTGAGGGAATGCTTGTACGCGAGTACCTTCTCGACCGTCGGCGACGGACCGCGGCGCTCGAGAAAGCCGTGCTCGAGCATCCAGTTGTCGTCGTAGAGCTTCGAGAGGTAACCGCGGCCCCCGTCCGGGAGCGTCGTGAGCACGGTGATCCCGGGGCCGTGCTTCTCGGCCGTCCGGAGCATCGCGAAGACGGACGTGCCGCTCGAGCCCCCGCCGAAGATGCCCTCCTCCCGGGCGAGACGGCGCGCCGTGAGGAAGGAGTCGCGGTCGGAGACGCGCACATACTCGTCCACGACCGAGGGGTCGAAGCTCGCCGGGTACGAGTCCTTGCCGATGCCCTCCACCAGGTATGGATGAACCTCTCCTCCGGAGTAGATCGAGCCCTCCGGGTCGGCCCCCACGACCAGCAGATCGGGATTGCGCTCCTTCAAGTACCGGCCGATCCCGGTGATCGAGCCGCCCGTGCCGACGGAGATCACGCACGCGGCGAGCTCGCCGCCGGTCTGCTCCCAGATCTCGGCCCCGGTGGTGTGGTAGTGGGCGTCGGGATTCTCCTGGTTCGAGTACTGGTCGGGCTTGTAGGCGCCCGGGATCTCCTCCGCGAGGCGATCCGAGACTGCGTAGTAGCTCTCGGGCGAGTCGGGCTCGACCGCGGTCGGACAGATCACGACCTCGGCGCCGAACGCCCGCAGCAGGGCGATCTTCTCGGCCGCCACCTTGTCCGGGACGACGAAGATGAGCTGGTAGCCCTTGACGGCCGCGGCCAGCGCGAGGCCGACGCCGGTGTTGCCCGACGTGGGCTCGACGATCGTTCCTCCCGGCCGGAGCTTTCCCTCGCGCTCTGCCGTCTCGATCATCCGGAGTCCGATGCGGTCCTTGTTGGATCCGCCCGGGTTCATGAACTCGAGCTTGGCGAGCAGCGTGCAACCCAGGTCCGATCCGATCTTCTGCAGCCGGACGACCGGCGTCGGCCCGATCAGGTCGAGCAGAGTCGGGTACTCGCGGGCCATGTCGCAAAGCGTACTTCTCCCTCAAGTTTCGGTGCGCACGTGGCGATAGGTGGGCTGTGGAACCGGCGCATGACATGCCGTGGCGCCCGCTCGGACAACTGCTCATCGAGCGGGGCCTGATCACGGAAGCCGAACTGGAGGATGCTCTCGATGAGCAGGCTCTAACGGACAAGCCCCTCGGCGAACTCCTGGTCAAGCGCGGGCTCCTCTCCGGCCCTGATCTCACTCAGGCGCTGATGGAGCAGCTCGGCGTCGAGCTCACGAAGGAGGAGGGCTTCGGCTCAGGACTTTGGGCGGCGATCAAGCAGCGCCATCCGCGGGGGGCCGAGGAGGACGAAGGGCCCTCCGGCTTCGCTGAGCCCGAGCCCGAGCCCCAGCCCTCGTCCGACGAGCCGCCTCCGCTTGTGCTCGTCGACCAGCTCTACGAGCGCTTGGAGGCCGAGGGCGCGGAACCGTCGGGCGGTGCAGGCGAGTCCTTGCGCGAGGAGCTCGCGGACCTTCGAGTACGCGCCGTCGCCCTCGAAGCAGAGCTCGAGGCAGAGCGATCAGCGCGGGCGGCTGCCGAGGTCGAGCTCGAGCTCGCGCAGGCAGAGACGCGGGAAGACGACGAGGCTGCATCACGGCTTGCGGAGGCGGAGGAACAGCTGGCTGACGAGCGCGCGGGTCGGCAACGGGCAGAGGAGAGAGCAGAGGAAGCCGAGCTGCGGATGGAGGAGCTCGCACAGAAGGCCGAGGAAGCCGAGCGGCGCGCTCACCAGACGGCGCAGGAGAGGGACGAGCGACTGGCTGAGATGAGCAAGGAGGCCGACGAGGCACGACGGCGGGCCGTGGAAGCGGAGCGGCGTTGCGAAGAAGCCGAGCGACACGGGCAGCAGCTGGCGCAGAAGGTCGAGGAAGCCGAGCGGCGCGCGCAGGAGCTGGAGCAGGAGGCTCACGCGGCGGGAGTTCGCTCTGAGCAGCTCGGCCAGAACGCCGAGCAGGCCGAGCAGAACGCCGAGCAGGCCGAGCAGAACGCCGAGCAGCTTGCGCGACAGGCCGAGGAATTCAAGCAGCGGAGCGCAGAGCTCGAGCAGAAGCTCGAGCAGGCTGAGCCACGTTTCGCGGAGTTGGGGCGCGAGCTCGAAGCGGCGCAGGCGCACGCAGCCGGGCTCGAGGAACAGAGGGAAGCTGAGCGTATGGCAGGTATCCGGGCGTTGAGCGGACTGGAGCAAGCGCTGGCGGAACTCGCATCACGTCACGAGGTGCTTCAGCAGCAACGAGCCGAGGAGCGTGAGGTGCTGGAGGAGTTCGAGCGGGTGCGCGTCGAAGTCGACCATCGCGGTGCACGCATCGCCAACCTCGAATCGGAGCTCGAAGCCCTCCGCGGTAAGGAGAACGAGCAACGGGACGCAGCGGCAGCGCTGGCGGCGCACGAGAGGGAGCTGGCTGTGCTCGGGGAGCGCATCGACGCGACCGAGGAACGTCTCCGGCGCGAGCGGGAGGCGCACGCGGATACCCGTCGGCTCCTGGCAGTGGCGCTCGAGCAGCTCGCCTCCGGCGCGGGGGCGGCGGAGCCTACAGGCCACCTGCTCTTCGTGCCGCGGGCAGAGGGGTACGATCTGATCGAGCTCGACGGGCCGGCTCCTGCCCCGGGGGTCGAGATCGAGCACGCAGAGACGCGCTTCGTCGTTTCCAAGCTCGGGCGTTCGCCTTTGCCGCTCGACCGGCGGCCCTGCGCCTACCTCGTCGCCGCCTGAGCCTCTCCAGCCGGCTGCCTAGTGCCGGAAGTGACGGCGACCGGCGAAGACCATGGCCGCGCCTGCGGCCTCCACGGCGGCGATGACCTCGCCGTCTCGCTTGGAGCCCCCCGGCTGCACGATCGTCTTCACTCCCGCCTCGAGCGCGAGCCGGGGCCCATCCGGGAATGGGAAGAACGCGTCCGAGGCGAGCACCGCCCCATCGAGCGAGTGCCCCAGCTCGCGGGCCTTCTCGACGGCGATGCGAACCGCGTCGAGACGGCTGGTCTGCCCGGCTCCGATGCCGATTGTCCGCAGGTCTCGCGCGAGGACGATCGCGTTCGAGGAGACGTGCTTGCACACGCGCCAGGCGAAGTGCAGCTCGCCCCACTCGGCCTCGGTGAGACCCCCGCAGACAACCTGCATCTGCTCGCGCACCTCGACCTCGGCGTCGCGGTCCTGCACGAGTAGCCCGCCGAGCACCCGCTTGTAGTCGCGCTCGCCGGGCGAGCGGCGCCGGCGCTCGGAGTCCAGCAGGATTCGAGTTCCCGGCTTCGCACGGAGCGCCTCCAGCCCGTCCTCCTCGTACCCGGGTGCGAAGAGAACGTCGACGAAGCGCTCGACCAGCCTCTCCGCCAGCGCTGTGCCCACTGGCCGGTTCAGGGCGCAAACCATGCCGAAGGCCGAGACCGGATCGCTCGCGAGTGCGCACTCGTACGCGTCCTCGGCGGTCGTCCCCAGCGCGACGCCGCACGGGTTGGCGTGCTTGACGATCACGCAGGCCGGGACCTCGAACTCGTCGAGCAGGGCCCTCGCCGCGGAGAGGTCGTAGAGGTTGATCAGCGACAGGTCGCGGCCGTGCAGCTGCTCGACGCGCGAGAGCACGTGACGCCGGGCTCCGTTCTCCTCGTAATAGGCCGCCCGCTGATGCGGGTTCTCGCCGTAGGCGAGGTCCATCACGCGGGTGAAGGAGAGCGTCAGGCGCTGCGGGAACGCGGCGCGCTCTCCGAACCAGGAGGCGATCGAGGCCTCGTAGGCCGCCATCTCGGCGAACGTCTCCGCCGCCAGCCCGCGCCTCGTCTCCGGCGAGAGGTCGCCGGTTGCGCGCAGCTCGTCGAGCACGGCGTGGTACTGCTCCGGCCGGCAGACGGGGGCCACGCGGGTGAAGTTTTTCGCCGCGCCCCGCAGCATGGCCGGGCCGCCGATGTCGATCATCTCCACCGCCTCCTCCTCGGTCGTGCCGTGGCGGCCGGCCACCTGCGAGAAGGGGTAGAGGTTGACGCAGACGAGGTCGAACGGCTCGATCCCGAGACGCTCGAGCGCGTGCGCGTCCTCGTCCGTGTTGCGGGCGAGGATCGCCGCGTGGATCTTCGGATGCAGGGTCTTCACACGCCCGCCGAAAAGCTCCGGCAGGTTGACGATCTCCTCGACACGGGTGACCTCCAGGCCGAGCTCCTCGATGAAGGTCGCCGTGCCGCCGCTTGCGACCAGTTCGGCTCCGAGCTCGGCGAGGCCGCGGGTGAACTCCTCCAGCGCGGTCTTGTCGTAGACGGAGATCAGCGCTCGTTGCACAGCTCACTCACCACGCGTGGCAGCAGCCGGTGCTCGACGGCGTGGATCCGCTGGACGAGCGTCTCGCGCGGCTCCACGGCGACCTCCTCCTGGGCCAGAACCGGGCCCGTGTCGACGCCCTCGTCGACGAGATGGACGGTGACGCCGGTCGCGTCCACTCCCGCTGCAACCGCCTCGTCGATCGGCCGCGTGCCCGGGAACTGTGGCAGGAGCGACGGGTGGACGTTGACGATGCGGTCGGGGAACCTCGCGAGGAACGACGTCGTCAGCAGCTCCATGAACCCGGCGCAAACGACGAGCGAGACACCGTGCTGCTCGAGCCAGTCGGCCATCGCGGCGTCACGCGCCTCCCGGGTGGCGTGGTCCACGAGCGGAAAGGCTCCCGTGTCGATCCCTGCCGCCCGTGCGCGTTCGAGCGCGCGGACACCCGGTCGGCTGGACGCGACGGCCAGCACCGGGAGCCCCTGGTCGATCAACGCCTGTAGATTCGTACCCTCCCCAGACACGAGGACGCCGATCGCGCGACCCTGGCGGGCCCGGCTTTCGCCGGGCGAAGCCCGGTTTCGCCGCGCCTGCCGCCGCTGGCTGCGCTTCACTCGGGAGCCCGTGCTGCTCGCACTGTGCTCCCTCGCTTCGCTTGCCGGCGACGACCCAGGGGCGCGCGACTTCGTCACGCCCGCTCGATCCTTCCGATCACGAGCTCGTCGGCCGCGGCCGATTCCGGCACGACTGCGCAGTAGCCGATGCCGAGGTTGAACACGCGCCGCAGCTCCTCCTCCTCGACGTGTCGCGCGAGCCAGCCGAACACCGGTGGACGCTCCCAGGCGTCCCAGTCGATCCGGGCGACATGGCCCTCGGGCAGCACGCGCGAGAGGTTGCCGAGGATGCCGCCGCCGGTCACGTGCGCGAGCGCGCGTACGTCCGCCCGCGCGCGCAGCGCGCGCACGTCGTCGAGGTAGAGGCGGGTCGCGGCCAGCAGGTCGGGTCCCTCGTAGTCCTCCTGCTCGAGCACGCTGCGGACGAGCGTGAAGCCGTTGGCGTGCACTCCCGCGGAGGGGAAGCCGACGACGGCGTCACCGGCTTCGACGCGGGAGCCGTCGATCACCGCTTCGCGCTCGACCAGCCCCACGCATGTCGCGGCGAAGTCGAGCTCGCCTTCCCGGTAGACGCCGGGCAGCTCGGCGGTCTCACCTCCGACGAGCGCGCACCCTGCGTCTCGGCAGACCTCCGCAGCGCCCTCGACCAGCTCGGCGACCTGCTCGAGAGCGATGCTGCTCGCGGCCACGTAGTCGAGCAGGAAGAGGGGATCGGCTCCGGTCGTCAGCACGTCGTTGATGCAGTGCGCCGCCATGTCCGCCCCGCAGACGCGGAGCGCGCCCCGCGGGCGGGCAACCATCGGCTTGGTTCCGATGGAATCCATGGAAGCGACGAGTAGGCGACGGTCGTCGAGCGGATAGAGGCCGGCGAAGGCGCCGAAGCCCTCCGCCCCCGTCGACTCGACAGCGGCCCGCAGCCGTTCGATCACGGCTGCGGCGGTATCGAGCGAGACGCCTGAGGCCTCGTACGTCTCCCGCCCGGTGCTCACACGTCAGCCGCCGAGGCCGCCGAAGACGACGAACGGGTTGTTCGGCATCGCCTCCCAGGCGAGGGCGCTGCCCGGCTCGACTGCGATCTCCGCTCCTGGTGGCGCCTCTCTCTCGAGACGGGCCGCGAGCGTACGAGCCTCGTCCTCGTTCGAGCAGCCGACGAGCAGGTACTTCCAGCGCCGGACGACCGACCAGCCCTCGGCCTCCAGGCTGTCGGCGAGCTCCGAGGCCGCCTGATGTGACGGGAGCTCGACCCTCACCTCCCACTCGGCGACGCCGGACGCCTGGGATTCCGCCGTCTCCTCGGCCTCGAGGCGCTCGCGCTCCGCTCGACGCTCCTCCTCCGTCTGGGGCAGCGGAACGGCGGCGTCCTCCCACCGCTCTTCGAGTGGATGCCAGCGATCGAGCGCGAAGTCGGCTTCGAGCCCGTGCTCGTCGACGAGCTCGCGAACGACGCGCTCCGCCTCGCGCGCCGCGGTCTCGCCGTCGGCGTAGAGGAAGATGTGAGCGTCGTGGTCCGAATCGCCGCCGCTGACGGCGACGCGTCCGCCCAGCCGTTCGCGGACGTCGTCCTCCAGCTCCTTCTCGCCCAGCCCGCGGGCGACCCGAGCCGCCTGACTCGGGCCGTGGAGCCTGACGGTGACGCGCCAGTCGTCGGCCACGCCGAGAACCTACCTCAGCCGGGCGGCAGGAAGGAGCTCTCGCTCCGGCGCTGAATTCGTGCCCGGTTTCACAATGCGCTCGACCGGCGTCCATCACGTCGACCTGGTGGTTTCCTCCATCGAGCGCAGCCTGCCCTTCTACCGCGAGTTGCTCGGCCCGCTCGGCTGGCACCGCATCAGCGAGGTCGAGGGCGAGCGCGGGGAGACGATCTGGTACCTCGGGGGCCCCGGCACCGGAATCGGGCTGCGCGAGGCGCAGACCAAGGGCGACTACGACCGTTACCGGGTCGGCCTCCATCATCTGGCGCTCGAAGCGATGTCGCGCGCCGCGGTCGACGAGCGCTACCGATGGTTGCTCGAGTCGCGCACCGAGATCGAGAGTCCGCCTCGCGAGTACGGGTATATCCCCGGCTACTACGCCGTGTTCTTCTACGACCCGGACAGAATCAAGCTGGAGATCGTCCACGTTCCCGGCCTTGCGGCCTGACCGAAAGGAGATCAATGTCCACCTCCGAGCAATCGCGCGGCGGCGCTTCGCCCCCGAGCCCCGGAATGATGGGGCCGGCGAGGATGCCGATCCCCGGCAACGCCGAGGCGTTCGTCTACGTGCTCGTCGTGATCATCGTCGCGATCGTCTGGGCGGCGAGCGACGCCGTGAACGCCGACGGTTTCATCCTCTCCTTGACCATCCTGACGGCCTTCTACCTCCTGAGCCGCGGGATCGCCAAGGCAAGCCGAGTGCTGGAGCAGTAGACGCGCTGCGCGCGCCCCGGGAATGCGCCCGGGGCGCGCTGATCTAGTGCCCCGAGGCGGAGAAGTGCATGTAGTCCTTGACGCTCGTCCAGTCGCCGCCCCAGCCCCAGCCGACCGACCGGAAGGCCTGCACGACGGCCGGAGTCACCATCCCGGGGCGGAGCTTGGAGCGGTCGAGGTACGGCACACTCGCCTTGCTGCGGGTGCGCCCGCAGCCGACGTACGGGTTCTCGATCGGGTTGATGTCGATCGCCTCGCCGTAGGCGTGCATCGACCAGTGGCCCGACGGACGGGAACCGGGACACGGGGAGGCCACAGCGTTGCGACAGCTGAAGGCGGCAGTGTTGTCCGGGTCGCGCAGGCGCGATAGACGGCGCGCGTAGGCGTCGACGAGGCTCATGCGGCGAATGGGGAAGCGCAGCTCGTAGAGGCGGCGAAAGACGCGCCGCAGGGGAGCCGCTGCGTCCTGATTGACGACGAGCTGGCCTGTATGGACGCGGCGGTCGAAGCCCCAGTGGGTGACGGTGAGCACACGCAGCTGCGTGAGGGCGACCGGGCAGCCCGGATGCCACGAATGACCGGTCAGCTCGGCTCGCCGCCCCGGCGACAGGGGCTGGACGGCGGAGTGGAACGCCATCAGCACGAGCGGGAAGGCCAGTACCCGCAGAATCTACGCCCGCGCCGGCTCGAACCTGAGCTTCTCGAGGCGGCGCTCTTCCGGGATGCGCGTCGGGTAGTCGCCGGTCAGGCAAGCTCGGCAGAGCGCCGACGCGGGACGCCGGCTCGCCTCCGTCAGACCTGCCAGCGACAGGTAGGCAAGCGTTGTCGCGCCGATCGACTCGCGCACCTCCTCGACCGAGCGAGACGAGGCGATCAGCTCTTCCTTGTCCGCGAAGTCGATCCCGTAGAAGCAGGGCCCGACCACCGGCGGCGAGGAGACGCGCACGTGCACCTCGGTTGCACCCGCGTCGAAGAGCATTGCCACGATCTGGCGTGTGGTGTTTCCGCGCACGATGGAGTCGTCGACGACCACGACGCGCTTTCCGGCCACCTCGTCGAGGGGGTTGAACTTGAGCCGGATGCCCTGCTCGCGGAGCATCTGGTCGGGCTGGATGAACGTGCGGCCGACGTAGCGGTTCTTGATCAGGCCCTCGCTGAACGGGATCCCCGAGGCGCGCGCGAAGCCGATCGCCGCGGGGGTGCCGGAGTCCGGGATCGGCATGACCAGATCGGCCTCGACCGGGGCCTCGGCCGCGAGCCGCTCGCCCATGCGCACGCGCGCCCCGTGGACCTCGACGCCGGCGAGACGTGAATCCGGCCGAGCCAGGTAGAAGAACTCGAAGATGCACTGCGCACCGCCGTCGGCGCGTGGAACCGCCTGCCGCGAGCGGCAGCCCTCCTGGTCGATCACGATCAGCTCGCCGGGCTCCACCTCCCGCTCGAGCTCGGCGCCGAGCAGGTCGAGCGCACAGGTCTCGGAGGCCACGACCCAGTCGGAGCCCAGTCGCCCCAGGCAGAGCGGCCGGAACCCGTGCGGATCGCGGAACGCGACCAGCTTGCCCTCCGAGAGCGCGGTGATCGAGTACGCGCCCTCGAGCCGCGCCATCGCCCCGGCGACAGCGTCCTCGAGCGGCGCCGGATCGGAGGCCACGAGAGCGGCGATCAACTCGGAGTCCGAGGTCGAGGCCGCCCGCATCCCGTTGGCGAGCAGCTCCTCGCGCAACTCGCTCGCATTGACCAGGTTGCCGTTGTGGCCGAGGGCGATCGTCCGCGCCCGGCCGTGATGGACGAGCGGCTGCGCGTTCGCCCAAGCGCTCGAGCCCGTTGTCGAGTAGCGCGTGTGGCCAATGGCGAGGCCTCCGTGCAGGCCGCGCAGCTTGTCCTCCGTGAACACCTGGGACACGAGCCCGAGCTCGCGCAGGACGGTCAGCCGCCCTTTGTCGGAGACAGCGATTCCGGCCGACTCCTGGCCACGGTGCTGGAGGGCGTGCAGGCCGAAGTGCGTCAGCCGGGCCACGTCCCGATCCGGAGCGACGATGCCGAAGACGCCGCACATCAGGAGCCGTGAGCCTCCCTGAGCTCGTCGAGCGGATAGCCGAGCAGCTGGTCGCCGCCGACGCTGCCGAGCTCGGCGAGGTGGGCGAAATCGACACGGCCGACGTCTTCCCGCGCGCAGGCGACGATCGCAGCGCCGCCGCGAGGAGCCTCATCGGGCAGCTCGAGCTCGGAGCCGATCCCGCTCCAGAGCGCCGCCTGGGCGATCGCCGCGTCGAGCCCGCCGCGCCCGACGTCGTGGGCGAGCGACAGAAACGGCGCGCTGCGCCAGAGGAGCTCGACCAGCGCCGCCTCCGCGTTCGCGTCGGACTCGGGGTCGGCCCACGCGAGCAGGACGGCGTCGCCCTCGCGCCAGCGGCCGGGGATCTCGCGCACGTCGGGAACGAGACCGACGCACCCCACCACCGGAGTGGGCGGGATCGCCCGGCCGTCGGTCTCGTTGTAGAGCGAGACGTTGCCCGAGACGACCGGGACTCGGAGCGCCTCGGCCGCCGTCGCGATCCCCTCGATTGCCTCGGCGAGTTGGAAGCCGATCTCCGGCTTCTCCGGATTGCCGAAGTTGAGGCAGTCGGTGAGGCCGATCGGCTCTCCGCCCGCGCAGGCGACGTTACGCGCCGCCGCGAAGACCGCGCCCGCACCGGCCCTCTGCGGATCCGCCACGCCGAGGGGCGGTCCCTGGAGCGTGACTGCGAGGCCGCGCAGCGAGGGCTTGAGGCGCAGGACCGCCGCGTCCAGCCCGGGGCGGCGAACGGTGCGCGAGCCGACCAGATGGTCGTAGCGTTCGTACACGGGACGGCGGCTGCGAACGTGGGGGGAGGCGAGCAGCGTGGGGAGGTCGGTCGGTCTCTCCGGAGCCGGCGTGAAGGCGCCCGGATCGCCTTGCTCCACCTCGTAGCGAGGAGCCTCGTCGGTGAGGTACGCAGCGGGGATCGTCCCCACAGGCTCGTCGTCGAAGAAGCAGCGCAGCTCGCCCGTGTCCGTGACCGAACCGATCACGGCGTGCTGCAGCTCCCAGCGCCGCAAGACCTCCTCTGCCGCCTCGAGGAAGGCGGGCCGAATGACCGCCACCATCCGCTCCTGGCTCTCGGAGATCATGATCTCCCACGGCTCGAGGTCGCCCTCGCGGAGCGGCACGCGGTCGAGGCGGCAGTCGACCCCGGCCCGGCCGCGGGCCATCTCGGCCAGAGCCGAGGCGAGCCCCGCGGCGCCGCAGTCCTGCAGCGACTCGACGAGTCCGCGCTCGACCAGCTCGAGCGAGGCCTCGATCAGCTTCTTGCCTGTAAAGGGGTCGCCGATCTGCACGGACGGCCGCTTCTCGGCCTGGCCGTCGTCGAGCTCCTGGCTCGCCAGCACGCTCGCCCCGCCGATCCCGTCCCGGCCGGTGGTCGCCCCGTAGAGCACGATCAGGTGCCCCGGCGTCGTGGCCCGGGCGCGCGTCACTCGCTCGGCCGGCAGGAGCCCGACGCACATGGCGTTCACGAGGCAGTTGCCCTCGTAGCCCGGGTCGAGCACCGTCTCGCCGCCCACCGTCGGCACGCCGACACTGTTGCCATAGGCGCCGATGCCGGCGACGGCGCGGTCGATCTTCCAACCCGGCCCGCCGAAGTAGAGCCCGTCGAGCAACGCGATGGGCCGCGCGCCCATGGCCACGACGTCGCGGAGGATGCCGCCTACGCCGGTCGCTGCACCCTGGAAGGGCTCGACCGCGGAGGGATGGTTGTGGCTCTCGACCTTGAAGGCGACCGCCTCGCCCTCGCCGAGATCGACCACGCCGGCGTTCTCGCCCGGCCCCTGGAGGACCCGTGGCCCCTCGGTCGGCAACCGGGAGAGCAATGGCTTCGAGTGCTTGTACGCGCAGTGCTCCGACCAGAGCAGCGAGAAGACGGCGAGCTCGAAACGATTCGGCTCCCGGCCAAGCAGCTCTCGGATAAGGCCGAGCTCCCCGTCGGTGAGTCCGAGGGCTCGGTGAACCGGCTGTTCGGCGACTGCCGTCAGACGAATGAGTGTAGCCGGGGAACGGGACAGCCGAACCGGCCACGGCGCCGCGCGACGCTGGCTTCGGTCCTCGCGCCTGCCGTGGCCCTGTGAACCCTTCGGCACACAATTGCCACAGGGTCAGTGCCAGGCACTGCGGTTCGGAGCCCCAGCGTTTGCACACAATTGAGACAGGGTCGGTGCTAGGCACTGGTGGTCGGACGCACTGCGGCTCCGCGCCCACTCGACCCTGCCGGCCACGCCCCCGGGGAACCCGATGGATGTCGCGGTCGTTAGCCTCCGCTCGCTGCGGGATCCGGCGTACTCGGCCCTCGGCCGTACTCCCATGTACTGTCCTCGGGCCTCGCACTTGCCTCCCTGGCGAGCGCCACTCCCAGCGATACGCCTCGCATCCCTGGACGGCGCCGGCTCCCGGCCGGCGAAGCCGGCCTTCGCCGCCGCCTGACGCCGCTCGCTGCGGGATCCGGCGTACTCGGCCCTCGGCCGTACTCCCATGTACTGTCCTCGGGCCTCGCACTTGCCTCCCTGGCGAGCGCCGCCCCAGGAACGCGAGGCCGCGCCGTGCGTTTTGGTGTTGCGACGCATGACTCAGCGATACGTCCCGCTCCTCGTCGTCCTGGCCGCGATCTGGGGCGCCTCCTACCTGTTCATCAAGGTCGGCGTGCGCGACTTCGAGCCGACCACGTTGATGTCGCTGCGCATGCTGATCGCGGCCGTGCCGCTGTTCGCCTTCCTCTGCATGCGAGAGGGGGGTCCCCACAGGGCCGTCACGGATATTCGCGCGGCGAGCCGGGACGGGCTCGTGTTGGGGATCATCAACGGCGCGATCCCCTTCACCCTGATCGCCTGGGGCGAGACGCACGTCGACTCCGGTGTGGCCGCAATCGCCAACTCCACGGTCCCGATCTTCGTAGTGCTGCTGGCGATCCGCTTCCGGCCGAGCGAGCGCGCCGGTGGGCTGAAGCTCGCCGGGATCGTGCTTGGTCTCGTCGGCGTGGGCGTCCTCGCGGGCGTGAATCCCCGGGGCGGGATGTGGGCCGTCCTCGGGACGCTGGCGGTCGTGCTCGCGTCGATCTCCTACGCCTTCAGCGGCCTCTACGGACAGTGGAGCGTCGGCCAGTCGAGCGGGCCCGTCCTGGCGACGGCGAACACGCTCTACGGCGGCCTGTTGCTGCTGCCCTTCGCGCTCATCCAGCTCCCGGAGCACGTCCCGGGCTGGAAGCCCGTCGCCTCCCTGCTGGCGCTGGCCCTGCTCGGCACGTCCTTCGCCCAGCTGATCCTCTTCCGCATGCTCCGCCTGCACGGGCCGGCGAGGACGTCGCTCGTCACGTACCTGATGCCCGGCTTCGCGCTCTTCTACGGCGCGCTCATCCTCGACGAGCCGATTACGACCTCGGCGCTCGCCGGGCTGGCCCTGATCCTCGCAGGGGTCGCGCTGGGATCGGGGCTTGCGCGGCCGCTGCGACGGCGCCGAGAGGCGGTCGGAACGGTCCCGTGATCGAGGCCGGGGGCGTGCGCCTGCGCCGGGCGAAGGCGGACGACGTCGACTTTCTCCTCGGCCTGCTCGCCGACGCCGAGGTCGAGCCGTACCTCGCGGCCGCGTCGGCCCGCGACCGCCCGGCGCTGCTGGACGAGATCGAGCGCTCGGAGCAGGAGCCCGACGAGTTCGGGCGTCTCGTCATCGAGGTGGAGGAGGGTGGAGTCTGGGAGCGGGCCGGGACGATGCGCTTCGAGGTTCGAAACCGGCGAAGCCGCATCGCGAGCCTCGGCGGGCTCGCGGTCGTTCCTGCCTTCCGCGGCCGCCGCCTCGGGGACACCGCGGCCCGGCTCATTCAGCAGCACCTGATCCTCGAGCTCGGCTACCACCGGCTGGAGCTCGAGATTTACGGCTTCAACGAACGGGCGATCGTGCATGCCGAGCGGGTCGGCTTCGTGAGGGAGGGGATCAAGCGCCGGGCCTACCTGCGCAACGGAGAGTGGATCGACGGCGTCCTCTTCGCGCTGATCCGCGAAGACCTCGATGAAGCTAGTGCGCCGCGATGAAGCTCTCGACGAGCGTCCGCGCTCGGCCGGCGTGCGAGACAAGTTGCACGCCGTGCTCGGTCCCGGGGATCAGCTCGAGCGCCTTCTCGGTCTCCGCCGTCGCCTGATAGAGCTTGCGGGCGTCCTCGGTGAAGCCGTCGTCGTTGTCGCCCGCGATGTACAGCACCGGCACCTGGAGGCGCTGCGCCGCGGCCACGGCGTCGATACCGCCAAAGTTCGCGGGGCCGGAAAGGTTGATCACCCCGTCGACCAGCGGCCGCGTGTTTGCCGCGGCCACGGTCACGGCGATGCCGCCCAGCGAGGCGCCGACCAGCACGACCTTCTTGGCTCCGAGCCGACGCGCCACCTTGACGGCCGCGCTGACGTCCCCGGCCAGGCGGCGGGACGCCGGGTACTTGCGGTACTGGGAATCGCCGTGGCCCCGGAAGTCGAAGGCGATCGCCAGGTATCCGAGCGAGGCCAGGCGCCGTGCGTACGGCGCCCACTGGCACACGTTCCCGTTGGACTGATGGGCGAGCACGACGGCGGTCGTTCCGCGTCCGAAGCGATGTCCCGCCAGCCTCGTTCCGTCGGCGGCTTTGAAGCGAAGCTCGCCCTTCTTGACGCAGGCGTGTGTCGGACGGGCTGCGCCGGTCGCAGCCTGCAGAGTGACGACGCAGGTCGCGAGCGCGAGGGTGGCGACCGCCACGCGGGCCATACTGTTCATTATTACATGTCAAACTAGACATATGACGGAGGCGGGATGTCGCTTCGCCATGCCCTCCTCGGCCTGCTAGCCGAGCAGCCCCGCTCGGGCTACGCGTTGCTCAAGCACTTCGAGGGCTCCATCAACTACGTCTGGACCGCGCGGCACAGCCAGATCTACCCCGAGCTCGCACGCTTGCAGGAAGAAGGTCTCATCCGGCCTTCCGGGACCGGGCCGCGTGGCGCCAAGAGCTACGAGATCACCGAAGCCGGACTGGACGAGGTCCGCCACTGGCTCCGTGAGACACCGACTGACCGGACCGTTCGGAGCCAGCCGCTCCTGCGCGTCTTCCTGCTCTGGCTGCTCGAGCCCGAGGAGCGGCAGCGCCACCTGCGCCAAGAGCTCGACGTGAACCGCGCCTACCTCGCCGAGCTCGAGCAGCTGGGACAGGAGGAGCCGACGAACGCCCTCGAGCAGACGTTCCGGTTCGCGCTGGAGCACGGGCTGCGCGTGACGAGGGCCAGGATCGAGTGGCTCGAGTGGGCGCTCGCGCAGCCGGCGCTTCCGGATCGACCGGTTCGGGGTTGACCCGCCCGACGGCTACGGCAACCTGAAGCCGCCCATCTGCTCGAGTGCCGCGATGCGGTCCTCCAGTGGAGGATGCGTGGAGAAGAGGCCGGCGAAGATCGCGCGCGCACCGCTCGCCTTCCCGAGCGGGCCCTCGATGTACAGATGCGCCGTCGAGCGGCTCGTGTCGCGGATCTCGCGCGGGTCAGCCGCCAGCTTCCGCAGGGCGAGCGCCAGTCCTTCGGCGTCACCCGAGATCTCGGCGCCGCCGGCATCGGCGAGGTACTCGCGCCGGCGCGAGATCGCCAGCTGGATGCCGATCGCCGCCACCGGCGCCAGGAGCAGACCGACGAACGCGATCGCGAGCAGGATCGCGTTCCCCCCGGAGCCACCGCGCCGGCCGCCGCCCCAGAACAGCATCCGCAGGGTGAGATCGGAGATCATGGCGATGACGCCGACAAGGACTGCAACCAGCGTCATCAACCGGACGTCGCGATGCTGAATGTGCGCGATCTCGTGGCTGATCACGCCTTCCAGCTCGCGCTTGTCCATGGTCTGCAGGAGTCCCGTGGTGACGCAGACGAAGGTGTGCTTCGCGTCGCGGCCGGCGGCGAACGCGTTCGGGGCGGCGTCGTCGACGAGTCGAACCTCGGGCGTCGCGGGCAGCCCAGCCGCGATCGACATGTTCTCGACGATCCGGTACAGCTCGGGTTGCTCCGCCTTCGTCACCGGCTTCGCGCCGGTCACGGCGGCGACCACCCTCGTCGACAGGAACCAGGAGAAGAGCGCCCAGGCGAGGCCGCCGACTCCGACGGCGACGGCCGCGGGCCCGCCGTAGGCCGCATAGAGCGCGGCGGCCACGCCGACGGTGAGGAGGGCGAAGAAGACGAGCAGCTCCCCGGTGAGCAGGCGGTTGCGCCGGATCTGCTGGCGCAGCGTCATCTCATACCGATACCTGCGGCACCGCCCGCTCGGGCTCGTCGGCGCTGAAGAACTGGCGGGCACGGAAGCCCAGCGGGCCGGCCATCAGCACGCCGGGGAAGCTCTGGATGGCCGTGTTGAAAGTCTGCACGACCGAGTTGTAGTAGCGGCGGGCGGCGGCGATCTTGTCCTCGGTGTCCGTCAGCTCGGCCTGGAGCTCCTGGAAGTTCTCGGACGCGCGCAACTGCGGATAGGCCTCGGCGACCGCGAAGAGCTTGCCGAGCGCACCGCTCAGGGCATCGCTGGCGGCGGCCGTGGCCGGTGGGGTGCCCGCACCGGCGACCGCGGCCCGCGCCTGGGTCACCTCCTCGAACAGGCCCCGCTCGTGCGCCGCGTACCCCTTGACCGCCTCGACCAGGTTCGGGATCAGGTCGTTGCGGCGCTTGAGCTGCACGTCGATGTTCGCCCAGCCCGCCTCCACCTCGTTCCGCAGGCGCACGAGCCGGTTGAAGAACAGCGCGAACAGCACGCCGAGCAGGACGACGACGATGATGACGATGACGACCGTCGTGGACATGGCTCCACTATGAACGCGTCACCGGCCGCGCGGCGGGGGAGGCGACGACAGGGGATCTACGCGTTCTGTGCCAGCCGTCGGGAGAGGGTGATCGACGTTCCCTCGGGCCGGTGGTCGACGTTGACCGAGTTCATCATGGAGCTCATCAGCGGGAAGCCAAGACCGCCGTCCTTCCGCCGAGGCTGTGCGCGCCAGGCGCCGTAGTCCCGGATGGTCACGGTCAGGTCCCTGTTCTCGATCGCTGCGGTGATGTCGATGACGGGAGACGTGGGCGTCAGCGGATGCTCGATCGCGTTCGTGACCGCCTCCCAGCAGGCCAGGCTGATCTCGAATCCTGCGCGCTCGCCCAGCCCGGCCGCGTGAAGCCAGTCTCTGAATTCGCGCCGCAGGGCGAGTGAATGCTCGCGGCTTGCCGACAAGCGGTATCGGAACGATGGCGGACGGCCGCTGATCATGACCGCCCTTTCCAAGAGCGTCGCCGGTGGACGCCATCCCCGCCGATGCCCTTCGGGTCTGGGAAGAACATGGGACTCGACCCGAGGCCTACCCCATAGCCGAAGAACTAACCGCGAAGACTAGGACGACTCGTGGATTGCGCTTGCCAAGACCGCTTCTGCCTCACCGGGGGAGGCGACGATGCGGTCTGCGAGATCACGCAACCTCGTTCCCTTGTCCCGGGCGGCCTTGCGGAGCACGGTGAAAGCGTCCTCCGGACTGATGCCGAGGGCGCGGGCGAGAATGCCCTTCGCCTGCTCGACCGTGACCCTCGTAGCAAGCGCGGTCTCGAGCTGCGCGACCCTCTCGAGCAAGGCCGCATGCGAGTTGTGCGACCGCTCGTCCGAGGGCCGGAGCAGCGAATATTGGCGCTCCTCGAAGTGCAGGACCAGCGAGTCGACTTGTTCTGCGTCGAGCCAGGAGCCCAGCGTGGCGAACAGTTGCTGCAGGAGTCCGCCAGGCTCGCCGAGCCCGACCTCGACCTGCCACGTGCCACGGTGCCGAACGAGGTTCGTCTCGTAGTCGCGTAGCAGCCGGTGGAGCGATTCGGCGTGCCCACGGGAGGAGTTCTCGATCCGAAGGACGGTGCCGTCCATCGCCTTCCTCTGTGACGTTGAGATCCAGACGGTCTCAACGAGGAGGAGCGGGGCGGCTGACGGAACGAAGCGTGCATCCCTGCGTCGAGCGCCACTGCTCGCTGCGGCCTGCGATCAGTATGGCACAGGGGGCCCTTGACGCTGCTGGTCGGCCCTTTCTACACTGTGGCTCAGGCTGAGGGCCAAGACCCCGTCCCAGCAGATCGCGGGAGGGGATTGTGCAGGCAGGGCAGCCGGAATTCTCGATCTCGAAACAGACGCTCGTCGACTGCGAGGTCATCTCCCTTCGCGGCGAGCTGGACATGCTCACCGCGCCGGAGCTTTTCAGGACGATCGAGGCCCTCGACGGCTTCCCGCTCGTCGTCGACCTGTCCGAGCTGACCTTCATCGACTCGCATGGAATACACGCGCTGATGAGTGCCCAGGACGGACGCGAGGTGATGCTCGTCTGCCCCAGGGGCAATGTCTCGAGAGTGCTCGAGATCGTGCAGATCGGCCAGAAGATGACGGTCTACGAACAGCTCGACGACCTGCTGGCCGCCCTGAACGGGGGCCGCACGGCGACTCGAGAAACCGTCTGATCGTCGCTCAGGGAGGCCCGGCGCTTGCAGACTGAATGCTGGAGCCGGACTTCTTGCCCGCTCGCTTCTCGCTGCGGCGCTCCTTAAGCGTCTTCTGCGCCTTCTTCTTCTGCGGCTTCTTCGGTTTCTCCGCACCCTTCATCAAGACCTCCTGGTCTCCGAAAGCCGGCTCCTTTCGCCGGAGCCGGCCCCGCATAGGCTACTAGGGTCCACGAGCAGCAGCCTCCCCAGGGAACGGTCACGTCCTGTTCACCGACGTAGGGGGGAACCGATGTTTCCCCCTACGACTCTCTTAGGCTGCGAGATCGAGCGCCGGCTCGGCTTCCACTTCCGCCGGCACTTGCTCGAGCTCGTCCCGGCGGATCAGCGTCAGGGCGGCGATGATCCCGAGGGCCGCGATTACGACTCCGGCGAGGAACGCCGCCTCGAAGCCGTCGACGAGCGCGGCGGGCAGCGCCGTGCCGGCCGCGACGGCGTCGTCGGTCCGCGAGGTCGCGATCGTCGACAATGCCGCGATGCCGAGCGCGCCGCCGACCTGCTGCGAGGTGTTGATCAGGCCGGAGGCGAGACCCGCTTCCGAGGCCTGCACGCCGGCCAGGGCCGCGATGGAGATCGGCACGAAGGAAAAGCCGATGCCGATCCCGATCAGGAGGAAGCCCGGTAGAAGGTCGCCGAGGTACGAGCCGCCGACCGAGACCTGCGTGAAGTACACGAGGCCTGCGGTGAGCATCGTCATCCCGGCCACGAGCACCGGCTTCACGCCGACGCGCGTGACCAGCTGCGCCGCCACCGCCGACCAGAGGATCGCCGTTCCCGCGACTGCGAGGTAGGCGACGCCGGTCTTCATCGCCGAGTAGCCCAGCACCTGTTGCATGTAGAGCGTCAGCATCAGGAACATCGCGAACATCGCGGTACCCATGATGAAGCCGGCCACGTTCGCTCCGCTCACCGTCCGAGTCCGGAGGAGGCCGAAGCGCATCAACGGCTCGGAGTGCCGGCGCTCCCAGGCCACGAAGCCGACGAGCATGACGAGTGCCGTCGCGAAGAAGGCGAGCGTCTTGCCGGCGAGCCAGCCCTCTTGACCCGCCTGCGTGATCGCGTAGACGAGCCCGGAGAGGCCGCCCGTCACGAGCACGGCGCCGGGGACGTCGAACCTCTTCACCCGGGCGTCTCGACTCTCCGCGAGCAGGAACGGGGCCAGCACGAAGGCAGCCACACCCACCGGGATGTTGACGAAGAAGATCCACTCCCAGCTGAGCGCGTCGGTGAGGATCCCGCCCAGCAGCACTCCGGCCGCCGCGCCGAAGCCGCCGACGGCGCCCCAGACGCCGAGCGCGATGTTGCGCTCGCGCCCCTCGGCGAACGTCGTCGAGAGGATCGAGAGTGCGGCCGGCGAGATGATCGCTGCCCCGAGACCCTGGAAGGCGCGAGCCCCGATCAGGGACGCCTCGGACCAGGCGAGGCCGGCGAAGAGGGAGGCGAGCGTGAACACGATGATTCCCGCGAGGAAGATGCGCCGGCGCCCGAGTAGGTCGGCCGCCCGCCCGCCGAGGAGCAGGAAGCCGCCGAAGACGAGCGCGTATGCGCTGATGACCCACTGCAGGTTCTCCTGGGAGAACCCCAGGTCGACCTTGATCGACGGCAATGCGACATTCACGATTGCGATGTCTAGGACGACCATGAACTGGACTGCGCTCAGCAGCGCCAGCGCCAGCCACTTGCGTCGATCCGAAGCCACCATTCTCGTCCCAGCTCCTTTCGCTTACGTAGGGAAGACTTTCAACTTAGCAGAGATTACTTCTTTGCTGCAAGTAGATTCTTCATAACAGCAAGCAGTGGCGCTACACTGCGCATATGCGGAAGCGCTACGACCAGTACTGTCCGGTCGCCCACGCGCTCGATCTCGTCGGAGAGCGGTGGGCCTTGCTGGTCGTGCGGGAGCTGATGCACGGCCCGAAGCGCTACACCGACCTGGCCGAGCATCTCCCCGGGATCGGCACGAACATCCTCGCCTCCCGGCTCCGCGACCTCGAGGCGGGCGGCATCGTCGCGAAGCGGAAGCTGCCGCCCCCGGCGGCCTCCCGCGTCTACGAGCTCACGGACTACGGACGCGGGCTGCGGACGGTCATGCGGGAGCTGGCGCTGTGGGGTGCCCGCTCGCTCGGGCCGCCGACTGCCGACGACGAGCTCTACGAGGGCTGGCTGGCGAATGCGCTCGATATGATGCTCGCGCCGTTCGCGCCGCCCGGCAGCTTCGAGTTTCGCGTCGGGGACGAGGTAGCCTCCCTCGTCGACGGCGAGGCGCAGGCCGGGCCAATCGAGCAGCCGGACGTCGTCGTGGAGGGCGATCCCGAGGGCATCTACTACATGTTCATCGACCGGAGGCTCGATCTCGTGTCCGTCCAGGGAGACCGAGGCCTGCTCGAACAGCTCGTCGACGCGGCGCCACCCCCGGTTGAGCTGCAAGTCTCCGCGTAACGCTCTCGGCCGCCGCAGAGATCCCTGCCAGCCGCAAGGCGGCAGAGGACTAGGATCCCGGTCGTGTCGACGTTTCTGCACAGCATGGTCCGGATCACCGACCCGGAGCGCAGCCGCGCCTTCTACGAGGCGCTCGGCTTCCGCTTCTCACGCGACATGGACATCGTCCGCGACGGCGAGCTGGAGGCGACGAACTACTTCTTCTCGCTGGGCGACGCGGAGAACGTCCTCGAGCTGACCTACAACCACGACGGGCGCACGTACGAGATGGGCACGGCCTACGGTCACATCGCCAGCGGCGTCGAGGACCTCGACGCCACGCTCGCCCAGCTCGCCGAGCAGGGCATCGAGCCCGAACGCCCGCCGTACCAGGTACGCGAGGGCGGCTCGCGGCTCTGCTTTGTCCGCGACCCGGATTAGAAAGTTAACAAGCGTCAACTGATCGCCGCCTTGGGTTGAGGCGCGCCGACCTCGCCGTAATCGCGGCCCTGGTCGAAGAGGCCGGCGAGGTCACGCTGGCAGGACGGGATGGCGCACCGCCGCAACGGGGTCATACGGCTCGCGACAATAGCTCGCGGGACTGCCGCGTCAGCGGCCGCCGTCGGGCTGAGGTCACGCGGTGGGGATTACTAGGCACCGCCCGCCGCGCGCAGCGCCTCCAGTAGCTCGTCGAGGTCCCGCTCGACCTGCGCAGCGACCTGCTCGCGGTACTTGCCCAGGCGCTCCGCTGCCGCCACGCGCTCCTTGATCGTCTCCTCGGTTGCCTCGTGGAGGCGCCTGGCCTCGGGGTCCGACCGGGTCAGGCGGCGTGTCTCCGAAGAGCGGAGCACGTCGAGCGAGCTGCGCGCGTCGGCCAGCTCCTCGTCCAGCTCACCTGCGAGCAGCTCGACCGCCTGCGCGGCGGCCTCTCTCAGCCGCTCGACCACGAGCTCCCCAGTGGCTACCTCGAGCGCATCCGTCCTGCCCGCCGGCGCCGCGTTCTCAAGCTCCGGCACGACCACGATCGTACCCTCGGGCACCTCCGACAGCTTGCGGAGATACGGGTTGGCATCGCGAAGCGCCTTGCCGGCCGACCGCAACGCCGTCGTGGATGCTTCGCCGTCGAACTTGTAGACGCGGGCCGCCAGCTCCTCGAGCGGCTCGCCGGCTCTCGTGTAGGCAATGCGCATGTGCACTCCTTCCTACGGCACGTTGAGCTGGTTCCAGGGTGACGGTAGGGGACCGCCGTTGAGCTCGATCGGCCCGCTCGAGAGGTTGCCCGAGACGGTGAAGCCGGCGCCGCCGGGAAGCGTGAAGTCTGCCGCCGCCACCTGCGGCATCCCCTCGAGGTAGTTGTCGCTCGCCACGAGAGCGCCGGCGAAGGCCTTGACGACCGTCGACCGACGCGTGATGAGGAAGCAGCGGTTGTCGCTGAAGGAGCACGAGCCCTCCGTCTGCAAGTAGACGGCGTTCGTGCCTCCCACCGCCTCCACGAGGTTCCCCTGCACAGCGATCGCCGGGCGTCCCCGCGGGAGCTCCACGGCGCGGCCGCGGCCGGGATCGAAGACGATCGCCGTCGCGGCGTCGCCGAGGAGAAACGCTCGGGCCGTGAAGCCGGCGACATCGACGATGCCGGACTCCGGCTGCGCGCCGGCGTGCTTCGGCTCCTCTCCTAACACCATGATTCCCCACCAGGTCGTGTCGAGCGACGGCTTGGCACCCGGATCTGAGACGCGGTGAACCGAGTTGTCCTGGATGTCCACGCGCACGCCGCTGACCACGATTCCGAAGCCCTCCCCTAGGTCCTCCGGCTTCCCGACGTCGCCGATGTCGTTGCCGAGAATGCGGATGCGCAGGCAGTCCCGGCTGAGAATGCCGGCCGGGGCGCCGCCGCCGACACCGTGGACGGTGTTGCCGATCGCGGCGAGGTCGGTGCCGTTCTGCAGCAGGATGCCGGCGCCGCGTTCGCCCGGCTGCTCGAAGGCGCTCACGTTGAGGATCTGATTTCCCTCGACGACGAGCGTCTGAGCCGACCCGCCGTCTTCCATCGTGATGCCGTCCCCCCCGATGCCCTGGATCGTGTTGTGGGAGATCTGGCCCGAGACCACCTCGGTGCGGACCGCGATCGCGTTCCCGAGGATGCGCATCAGGCGGTTGCCGCGCACCTGGCAGCGGTCGATCCCCGACGGGCGGATGCTCGGGCTCAGCACGATCCCGTCCGAGAGACGGCGGTAGGCGGCCAACGAGCCCTCCGTCTCCCCACCCGTCGGCGGGATGAGCCCGTAGACGTCATTGTCGGCGACGCGCGTGTCGTCGGTGCCGGCCGCGATTCCGAAGCCGAACACCTGAAGCATGTTGCTCGCGACGTCCACACGGCTCATCGCCGGCACCGTAAGGCCGTTGCAGACGATCCCGACGCGATGAGCGCCGAGCACGGAGTTCCGCACGATCCGCGTCTCGCCGACGTGCACGGTGAAGCCTTCGAGCGAGACGCCATTGAGGAACGCGATGAACAGGTTCTCCTCGACGACGAAGTCGAACGTGAGGAGGTAGCCCGAGCCGCGCGCCGCCTCAGCGGCCGCGGAGGCGCGAAGCCGTTCGTCGATGCCGGCATCCATCCTCTTGAAGCCCACCTCCGTGAAGGTGGCGCCCCAGATCGACCCGATCCCCGTCGTCCCTACGAGGACGTTCTCGTGGACGAGCGTCTCGACGACGAGCCCGTCCAGGGCGATCAGCGGCGCGCCCGCACCCCGCGGTCCGGCGCCGAACCCCGCTGCAGTGGGCTGGAGCGTTGTCGTGCCCTCGCCTCGGATGGCGCCGACCTGGGCGAGCACGCACCGCTCGATCGCGGTCCCGATCGTGTTCCGGAGGCCGATCGCGACCCCGGTCGGCAGCGCGCCGGGCCGAGTGAACGAGGACGTGAGCACAGTGAGCGAGTCGATCGCCACGCCGAGCGAGCGCTCGACGACGATCGCCGGCTCGCGACCGGACGAGACGAGGATCGTCCGCCAGCCCTTCCCCTCCAGCGCAAGTGACTGCGCGCCGTCGATCCGCACTGCCTGGTCGAGGAAGTAGAAGCCAGGCTGGAGGCACACCTTCCCGCCCATGCCCTTGACCTGGTCGACGGCCATCTGGATCGTCAGCTGCCCGCTCGCATGGGACTCGGGCGTGACGCACGCGGCGCACGCGCAGTCGCGTCCCTCACCGCCTCCGAAGTCCGGTGGCCAGAATGTCCGGCAGTCGACGACCGTTTGCGGGAACGTCACTACGGCCAGCCGGCAGTAGTGGTGGAGGATGCCGCGCGGCGGCTCCGCCGTCAGGATCTCGACCGACGCGTCGGCGGTGCGGGCGGCGAAGACCCAGTAGTCCATGACGCGGAAGCTTCCTGGCGTGGGATCGGTGTCGAACGAGATCTCGACGCCGTCCTCGAGCACGATCGGCTGGCCGGCGGTGGCGGGCACGGGAACGACGCCACCGGCAGCATCGACTGCCGCGCCGCTCTGGTCCCAGCGGCGCACGCGCGTGTGTCGCGAGGCGTCGAGTGGGTCGAACGCGCCGGTGGGGAGCGCTGCGGCGAGCGTGATGGTCTCGTCGCCGTCGTCGACGCCCGCCACCTTGCGCAGCTCGCCCGCGAGGCCGTTCAGCTCGCGCCAGTCGTCCGTAACCTCGACCCAGTCGCCGATCGAGATGCGGGCCACGGAGTCGCGGCCCACGCGGGTTACGGTCAGCTTCGTCCGCGCCGTGTCGATCGCCGTCACGGGGAACGCGATCGAGCCGTTGTCACGCGACCACTTGAACGTTGCGGTCCCGAGCGGCCCCGGGTCGTGGATCTCGACCCGGTAGAGGCGGTTCTCGGTTCCCCTGTAGCCGCCCGTAGGCGGGACGGTGCACGGATCGTCGTCCACGGGGACGCCGACGGCGTTCGTCGTCAGGCGCCCGGCAGACGTCGCCGTCAGCTCGTCCCACTTATCCAGCTGGGTGCTGCACGTCGTATCCCTCGGCACCTCGAGCAGGCGCACCTGCCAGGCCGTCTGCAGGCGAGTAGCCGTGTCGACTCCGATCGCCTTCTCGACCAGGTCAGGGTTCTCGAGCGCCGTGACCTCGCGCCGCCAGACGTCGAGGTATGCGAGGTGCGTGCCTGTGGTGGGGAGCGGCGCGACCACGTTGGCGTTCGGGAAGTACGGCTGCTTGTCGTATGCGAGCGGCTGCGTGCCGTGCTCTTCGCCGAGTACCGCGTCGTAGACCTGCGGGTCTGCGCCGTGGCACTCCGCGAGGATGCCGTGGACGTATGCGCGCCCACGGCCTATCGTCAGCGTGCCTCCGGCGAGCCCGATCCTGAAGCCGTCGGGCGTCTCGAGCGGCACGACGCAGCGCCCGATGATGTCGATCGTCTCGGCGCGCAGCCGGCGGTCGATCAGCTCGACGAGCTCGTTCCAGTCGGCGTCGATGGTGACGCGGCCCTGCTGCATGAGCACTCCAGCGTGATCCCTGAAGGGCTTGAACGCCGCTCGCGTGTAGTCACCGCCCATCGTCCCTCCTCACGTGACGTAGATGAGCCCGGCGTCGAGCCCGAACGGCAGGTACTCGTCGAGCCGGATCCGGAGATTGCTTTCTCGCTGCGGCTGCTTCAGGTGGCAGTAGGCGCCCATCTCCGACCCGTCCTCGGCTCCGGTGCGTATCTCGAGGCGGCAGGAGGGCGAGAGCTGGCAGTAGGCGGGCCGTCCGTACGCCGTCGTGGCGAACGCCGGGCGCAGCCAGCCGGCCACGAACTCGCGGATTGCATCCTTCTCGGCAGTGGTCAATCCTGGGTCGGCCTCGAGCGCCTCGCGCAGCGCGAGGGTGATACCCAGGTCGGGCTGGCAGCGGTACCTGCGCGGAGTTCGCGATCCGCGGGGCACGAAGCTGTAGCGCACGCACCCCGCCTGCGTGCGGGCCGTGTCGACGCGGCCGGTGAAGATCGACTCGCTCGCGTCCAGCTGGTGCGCCTTGACGGTGCCGAGGAGCGTCGCGCGCTCGATGTGCAGCGGCGCCGAGTGCGCGTTCGCGCGCGCCGCGATCGCCGCGCCGCCCAGCCCGTCGACGATGGAGTCGAGCAGCCAGATGCCCTCGGCGTGATCGGGGCACTCGATCGGCCCGCAGATGCTGAACGCGATCTCCATGCGTAGCCGCGCGTTCAACCGCGCCGTCGCGGTTCCCGGCTCGACGACGATGCTCGGGTCGGTGCTCCGGCCGGTTCCATCTTCCTTCAGGCCGCGGCCCGGGGCGAGCGTGGAGTGGAGCAGGCGCAGCCCGCCCACATCCCCGACCACGTGGAGGAAGCCTTCCACCAGCAGCCCGCACAAAGTCAGTCCTCCGCGGAGGGCAGGGTCCGGCGGCGGCACGGCGTCCGCATCGATGTCGAAGCCCGCCGTTGGCGTGCGGAGGAGCGGCCGCTCGCCGTTCGCGGCCTCGATGGTCAGGCGCCGGAGGCTGGACAGCGTGATCCCGGCCGGGAGCGAGTACGTCCGGCTGTCGAGGATCCTGATCGTCGCGTTCGGCCGACCGTCCGTCTGCCATTGAGTCAGCGCGGCGGCGACCGTCGGGAACAGTGGCGCCGCGGCGTTCGTGCGCACGAGGTACTCCCTGACGGCGACCTCGCGCTTCGCGAGCCACGCCCGCCGCTCGTACGCGCCGCCGCCGAGCATGGCCGGGAAACCGAAGGTCATGAACACCCGCACCGGCTTCGTCTCGTCGAACCCTGTGCCGAGCGCGAGCCGCCCGTTCTCGACGTCGACCCAGACCAGTCCACCGGCCGGGCGCGCGGCCGGCCAGGGGTCGAGGCGCCGGCAGCGAATGGTGGCGGGCAGCACGGGAGTCTGATCGACGATCACGAACAGGCTCGCGTCGTCGCTCAGGATTGGCGGCGCAGCGAGGCCCGGATCGCTCGGCAATCCGTAGAGCGCGGTGAAGTCGGGTGTTGGCGGCCCTTGATGGAGCGCCAGGTCGAGGCCGAAGAAGGCGCGACGGATGGGCTCCGGCACGTGGAGCTCGGTCGACAGTCCGGTCTCGGCGTCCTCTCGCCGCGGGTGCGTGAAGAGTGGGGCGGGGTTGCCGAGCGGGCTGAAGTAGAAACCCCAAGGCGTGGTCGCGGATTGCCTGGCGTCGACGAAGAGGCGGTTGGGGAAGAGCCGCCAGAGGAAGAAGCCGACGTTCTTGATCGAGTGCCAGCCGTCGAACGTCGAGATCGGCGCGACGTCGACGGTGTGGCTCGCCTCGTCGAAGGCTCCGTCCACGCGCTCGTCGCGCTCGTGGGAGCGGATGTCGAACCAGCACGCCTGCGGCCGCAAGTGCTCGAGGTGCTGCGTCCACCCGAGCAGCTCGAAGAACTCGACGGCGTGGGCGGGCCAGCCGGTGACGTCGCGCGCGAGCTCCTCCAGCATCGGCAACGTTCCCTTGCGCCGGCGGTAGTAGATCGTCTTCGCCACGTCGGCGCGCGTGCGGATGGCGACCGGCGGCCGCAGATCCGGGCCTGTGAGGTCCGGGAACAGCTCGTTGGCCGTGGCCGAGCCGCGGCCGCCGTCGAAGAGGAGGTTGTTCGAGACGAGGTCGCCGATGTACGGGATCACCCAGTTCCGGCAGGTCTCGATGAACAGGTCGCTCCAGAGCTGCGCGACGTCGGCTTCGACCAGGTCGAGCTGGTCGCCGAGGATGCTCGTCAGGCCGCGCAGCGGGAAGCCGTTCTCGGCGTCCTGCTCCCTGTAGACCGCGGGCAAGAGCGAGTAGAGACGATCGGCACCTTTCGTAGCCACTATCCGCTCGCCCCCGTGGCGACAACCGTTATGTCGCGAGCGACATCCTCGACGACGGCGAGCTCGGACGGGAGCACCGTTCCGGGCGCTGCGGGATCCGGCCGCGCCGGAAAGACGCGCACGTGCGGCTGGAGCGGCGAAGGCGTGACCCCGTCGGGCAGGAGGTCGACGTTGGGACGGTTGCGGTCCGCCAGCCGCTTCGGCTGGAGCTCGTCCACGTCGACCGAGACCACGCCGGAAACGTCCTGCAGGACGCGATAGATGTCCGACAGGTGGATCGGCGTGCCGAGGTCGACCGCTTCGAAGTCGAGCGCAGCGAGGGCCGCGGCGAGCGCGTCGGCCACGACGTCGTCTGAGACGTACCGAGCGTCGACCTTCAGCGTCGCCCGAAGCACGACCGGAAACGGCGAGAAGTTCGCAATGCGCAGGCGGTAGTTCGGGTCGCGCGCGCGGTCGATCGAGGCGCCGATCCGGCGGAGGTCCTCGTCGGCGAACAGGCCCGCTTGCTGTCCGGCGACGGTCAGGTGGATGGCCCGTTCGAGCCCGTCCCAGACCCAGACCGCCTGCGCCTTCGCGACCTCCCCCGTCGCCCGGACGAGGTCCGCGAAGTCGTCGAGGGAGACGGCGCGGCCGAACGTGCGCACGGTCGCCGGTGCGTTCTCCCGCGCGTCGTCTACGTCCTCCTGGTCGGCGCCTCCACGGGCGGCGAGAGGGTTCGTGACTCCGCGCAGGCCCGGAGGTCGGTCGAGCGCCGACGCGAGCGTCCCGGCGCGAACACGACCGGCGACACCGGCGCCGACCCGGTAGGTGGCGAGGACGTTGCCCTGCCCCGTGGGAACCGTCGCGCCGGTCCTGCCATCCCCGAACTGGACGACCGTGAAGCCGTCGTCCTGCGTGCGAGTCGCGTAGACCTCGGACGTCGGCGGGCGGCGGTAGAGCCCCGGCTCCTCGTCCCACAGCACGCCGTTGACCCGCACCGCGAGCGTTGACTCGGCACCGCCTTCCTGCTCGCTCGGCAGGTACGTCAGCGGCTCCTTCTTCAGCGCGAACTTCTGGAACGGAGCAGCGGCGTTTCCGTTCCCGAGCACCTCGTTCCGCACGGTCTCGCCGTGGCTAGCCGCCGCGACGTTGCCGAGGAGGTAGGCCGAGCCGGCGTCGAGGTCGAGCGGATCCTCGAAGGCGAGGTCGAGCCGCAGGTACTCGGCGACTTCGGCGTCGATCGGGCCCGGGAACACGAGCAGCCGGTCGTCCGCGAAGAAGATCCACGATCGCCGGAAGGGCGGCGCCATGTCGGCCGCCGAGATCTCCGCCCAGAGCGAGAACGCGAGACTCTTGATGTTCACGCCGGAGGGCAGGGAGACGACGCGTGGCCCGATGGGCCCGATCGTGACAGCGAGCTCGGGCGCCGGATTCGTGAGCGTGATCGTCGCGGGCAGCGGCGCCGAGCGCAGCGCCCGGGTGGCCAGCGCGTGCTCGGGACCGAGGGCGAGCTCGTCGACCGTCGTGTTGTCCGCATCCGTTCCCGTGAAGACGATCTCGCCGCCCTTCCCGCCGGGAACGACGATCAGGCGGTCGTAGAGCCAGAGTACGCGAGCCTCGGCAAGCTCGGGTTCCGCGGCCGCGCCGCGGAGAGCGGCCTCCAGCGCGGCCGCCGCCCCGGATCGTGTGGTCACGCTGCCGGCGAGGGTCAGCGTGCGCGGGTGGAGCTCGCGGATCCGCACGACGAGCGTCGGTTGGGCGCTGGAGAGCGCGAAGCTCGAGGGAACCGGGCCAGACACAAGGCATGTGACGGAGGTCGCGGCTGCTGCGTCGAGCCCCAGCTCGCGCACGCTCGTCTTGTCTGCGGGCGTGGCCTCGAAGGACACGGTCGAGCCGACGAAGGCCGTCGACTCGATGGTTCCCGCGACCGGATGCGTGGCCGCGTCGCCCACGAGCACCCTCCGCCCGGGGGAGAGGTCCTCGAGCCCAAGGCGCACGCCCGGCTGGTATTCGCCGCGGGCGATCGTCCGCCCGACTTCAACGGTCTCTGCGTCGACGAGCCGTCCCGGAAGCATGACCGTGCCGCCGGTCAGCCGCTCGGGGAAAGCGGCGCCCCAGAACGGGATCTCTGAGCCAACGAGCTCGTACATCGTCACGCGGCGGCGGTCCGCAATGGCCCCGATGCCTGGCGTGACCGTCAGCACCGTGACCGAGTCCGTCAGTCCGCCGAGGCTCTGGAACGTCGTCGCGACGCCGGTGACCGTGACGAGCGTCGTCGCGCCCGCATCGTCGTCCACCAAGAGCCGCGCGCCGGTGGCGAGGTCCTCGACGCGGGCCTCGAGCGGGATCGCCGAGCCGGCCGAGAGCTTAAAGTCCGTCGTGTCGAGCGTCCACTTGATGCCGCCGGGGACGGTGGTCACCTCGGAGGCGGCCATCGACGACTCGGGAGCGGTGTGCCCGAACAGCCGGAAGGTACGCCCGACCTTCGCGGTTCTCGTGTCCGGGTCCCACGCCCCCTGGACCGGCCCGTGCCACGAGAGTTCGACCCGGTCCTCGTCGAAGCGCACGTCGTCGAGCGTCAGCACCTCGACACGGCCCGCCGAGCCCGTGACGAAGATCGCGATGCGGTCGTCGTTGGCAAGCCCGTCGGCCGCCGCGAGACCGGCGCTTCCGGGCGCGACGAGCGCCGAGGTGGAGCCGCGCGCTAGCGGGTTGACGCCGTACGGCGCCGGCATCACCCGGCGGCGGTTCAATCGCCAGTCGGCGACCACGGTCTCGAGCGCTTCGAATGTCTGCGGCTGCTCGTCCTGGCCAGGCATGCTCTGCACGCGGAGGCCGGGGTCGATACGGAAGCTCTTGCCGTCGTCCGCCGTGAACGCGAGCCACGCGAGTGCCGCGATCCCCGGCCGGAGCCGGTAGTCGATCAGCCGCGCCAGGCGGCTCACCGACTCCCGTCGCGTCGCCGTCCGCAAGAACGCCTCGTTCGCGTACCGCTCCTGGTAGAAGGTGAGGACGTCGGCGACGGCCGCCCACAGGTCGATGACGGTGACGGTGTAGTCGTCGTCGTGGCGCGTGGTCAACGTTGCGAGCTCCGGCGTGCCGACGATCTCCTCGAGCATCGAGGCCCGGAAGCTCCCGTAGGTGCCGATCCTGTACGCGATCGCGGACAGCGCGGGCCGGTTCTCGACCTCGAGGGGAGTCAGCGGGGTGATCGGCTCGCAGCAACCGCACGGCTGTGTCATCCCTTGCCTCCCTTCGCAGTGACGGTCAGGACGCCGTGTTCGACGAAGCTCGGGTCGTTGTCGAGCCGCACGATCTCCCAGGGCGCGATCGGCAGGACGCCCCGTTCCAGCTCGCCCGCCGCCGCCTGCCCATAGCGCTGGAATCGCCTGACCACCGCGGACTCGACGCCCTCTACGCGCTCGACCGCTGCGTAGAGGCGGCCGAGGTAGAGCGGCTGGGCGAACGTGAAGTTGGCCGGATGGAAGAAGCCCCGCGTCCCGTCGCGGAGCACGTGGGCCGAGAGCGCGCAGCGGACGGCTTCGGCCACGTCGGTGCGGAAGTGCCCGGGAGCTGCACACACCTCGATCTCGATGTCGAGCGGCACGAACCGTGGCGGCCGCAGCTCGATGTCGTACCCCGCGAGGCGAAACCGGTTCAGGAAGCCCCGGACGCGCCGTTCGAAGGCCGGTTGGAGCCGGGTGCGGCCGTTGGGCAGGTCGACGAGATCCGCCCGGTCGACCGGGTCGACGGCGACGAACACCGTGTACCAGCTCCCCGTCCAGCGGTAAGTGGCCACGGCTCCCTGGACGTCGACGAGCCTGCGAGCGGCCTCGGCCCAGTCCTCTTCAGTTACGGCTCGGAAGAGCTCCGAGTGGAACGCCTGCGGCGCGAGCTGGCGCACCTCGTCGATCGTCTCCGGATCGGCACCTGCCCGCGCAGCGAGCGGATTCCGCAGCCTGTCGATCCACGGAGCCACCAGGACGGGAGCCGCGTGCGCGATCGCATCAGCGCCGACGTTCCCGGCGCGCCCGTTGCCGACCCGATAGACGGCGCGCAGCGAGACGACGTCGCTCAGGCGTGCGCCGTACTCCCCGTCGCCGAAGCGGAGGATGGCGCGCCCGTCGTCGTCCACCTCGGCGACGAAGTGACGATCGGCGGGTGAGCTCTCGAGCAGCCCGGGGACGGCCTCCCAAGGATCGATGTCGACCGGCGTCGTCACGAGCAGCGCCACCGCCGGCCTGACCTCCCGCACGTCGCCGTCGAGCTCGGTGCGGTCGGTGAGCAGCCGGCCGTTCGCGTCGTACGAGACCTGCTCGGGTCGCGCCTCCATCGTCAGCGGAGCGCGATTGAGCTGGAGGCGCCCGTCGACGGTGAGCGCGTCCGGCAGGAACGTCTCATCAAATGTCAGCCCGTGGTCCGCGAGCACGATGTTCCCGCGTGCGACCGAGACGTTGCGTACCAGGGTGTCGTCGTCCAGCCTCGCGGAAAGACAGAGCGGGAAGCGCAACGCGTCGGCGCGCCGCCAGCGGACGCGCATGAGCGGCAGGGCCGGCTGGCCGCTCCGGCGGATCTGGAGGACGTCGCCGACGAGCGCGCGGGCGTAGAGCGGGTCGGTGAGCTCGGCCACCTCCTCGATGCGGACGAGCTGCCGGTGCGCCGGATCTGCGTCGGCATCCGCGCCGCTGCGTGGGCCCACCACTTCCTCGAAGACGAGGTAGTCGCCCGCCTCCAGCATGGGAACTCGCGCCGTCGTCAGGCCTTCCGGCACCGAGAAGAGGTAGACCTCGGTGACGCCGGGCGCGAGGCAGCACTCCTCGTCACCCCAGGCGTGGATGCGGAGCTCGTTGTTGTCGCGGTGCAGCGTGACGTCGTGCGCGGTCTCGAAGGCGGCGACCTCGGCGAGATCGGGGTTGCGAGCGAGCCCCTCGACGGTGATCGAGCCCGCAGGCATGACCGGCCCGGGCAGGAGCGTCTGCCCGGGCAGCGGCGCGAGCAGCTTCGTGAACAGCGGCGTGCCGCGCGCGAGTTGCACGGGGGCGGCGATGGAGACTTCGATGTGCACGGGCGCCCACGCGTTGCGGCCGTCGTGCATCCGGTAGTCGACGAGGCGGGCATGCCGACGGGCCGAGATGCGCGTCCGCAGCGTGTCGAGGTACGCCTCGTTGGCGACCGCGTCCTGGAAGTACGAGAGCCGGTCGCCCTCGTACGCGAGCAGCTCGAGCAGCGCCATGCCCAGGTCGGACGGGTTGCGCTCCGTCCAGTCTGGATTCAGCGTCGGCAGCAGGTCGACGAGCAGGCGCCTGAAGCTCGCGTAGTCCTTGGCCATGTAGTCGAGCAGCGGCTCGACGAGGTCGGGCGGCGGGCAGGTGGCGACCGGCCGGCAGTCGACGTCCGTGGGGCAGGCGGCCATAAACGAGAACACGGCGGTCCGACGCACGGGGTCGAGGTCGGGGTGCTCCGGAAGCGCGAGCACGTAGGGCGAGAAGTCGCCGGCGACGTCGACCTCGACGCGGAGCCGCGTCGTGGTCTCCAGCACCGCCGCCGTCGGCTTGATCCCGACGATGCGCCTTCCGCCCGAGATCGTGATGCCGACACCCTCCGGCGTGATGCCGTAGAGGCTCGCCGGCACGGGCTTGAGGAACGTCACGCGCAGGATGCGGTGGTCTGCTGCGTCGACCTCGAGGAAGTCGATGCCGTTCAGGTCCACGAACGGCGGCGGAGTGGCCGGCGGCGGGGCGATGAGGTCGGTGCGACGCTCCTCGTCCGCGCACGGGGGAGTGGAGATGACGTCCCTCATTGCACCCTCGCAAAGCGCTCGACGCGCAACTCGCTCTCGGCGCGGCGACGGTAGGCGACGGTGACGACGATCTCGTTCTCGATCGCCTCCACGTCGACGTCCGCGACCTCGATCTCGGACTCGAGCCACTTCTGGAGTGACCCTTTGACGAGCAACTTCGTGGCGGCGGCGACCGCCTGGCTCGCCGGGGAGAAGACGAGCTGCTTCAGGCCACAGCCGAAGTCCGGACGGTTGACCCGCTCACCGGGGCTCGTGAAGAGGACGCTGAAGATCATGTCCCGCACGTGGTCGTCCTCGCCCGTGGTTGCGGTCCGTCCCGCGCCCGTGAGGTGGTACGGGACGTCGAGGTGACGTGGCTCGATCGGCATCAGATGTCCGTCCCCTCGATGACGACTCGCCCCTTGTACTGCGACTCGTGGCCGCCCGGGGCATCGGTGATCACGACCTTCAGGGCCTCGGGATTCTTGGCGAGGTGCTCGATCACGCCGCGGGCGATGGCCGCGAACATCCGCCGGCGATCCCGGGCTTCCGGCGTGTCGACGGTCGGCAGCTCGTCGAGCAGGGCGTCGGCGAGCAGGTCGTTGAGCTGACGCTCGATCGCGGCGGCCATGCTGTTCTCGTTTGTCGCGAAGACTGTGTCGCCCCCGGTGAGCTTGGTTGCCATCGTCTTCCCCTAGCCCATGAAGTTCTTGGTCGAGATCAGGCTCGGCGTCGCAGGCGGGAACGGAGGCACCGGTGGTGCAGGCGTGACCGGGATGAAGCCCGCAGCCAGCTCGCCTGGATGAATGTGGGCGTTGAACATCGTCACGAGCTGGTTCAGGTAGGCGAGCAGCTGGTCGCCGAACACCGCGGGGTGCGAGGCGCCTTGCCCGTGCTGGATCAGGGGCGCCTCGAGGACGATGCGGACGGCGCTGCGGATCTCGATCGTCCCCTGCGCCACCTTGACCGTCATGAGGTTGACGCCAAGCGCATCCGACAGCGTGATCGTCTGAGCGGCGTCGTCGAGCGCGACGATCAGGCCGAAGTCGGAGCGCAGGATCTTGCGCGTCGGCTGCGACGGTGTCGATTGCTCGTCCATCGGCACCTCTCCGGTCGCCCACCAGGCGCCGGACCAGATCGGCCGCGAGGTATCGCCGGCCTCGAACTCGATCCACACCCCCGCCCCGATCGGGGGAATGGCGTAGAAGCCGGAGGTCGTCCCGGCGTACGGTGCGCACGGCAGCGCCCAGCCGCTCGTCACGTCGTGTAATACCTCGGGCACCAGCGCTTGCAGCCGGCCGATCTGCATCGGATCCTGGTTGTCGGCGACGATCCCCCGGTACTTGCCGTAGAAGCGGTCGGCGTCGCGCTCGAGCGCGTCGAGCGCGGCGCCCGGCGCCTGTCCGTTCTCGTTCATGCGACCTCCACGTAGAGCTCGGCCCCTGTTTCGGTGACCGCGTTGCGCGCGGCCTCGAAGTGCTGCTGGATGCCTCCCGCCTTGATCGTGTGCCGGACGCGTGTGAGGACGTACGAGCCGTTGTAGAGCCGGCCGGCGCCGCGGATGGATACGAGCCCGCCGGGCCGTAGCACGGGGACGTCGAGGCCGACGGTCCCCTCTGCGATCACCGACCAGGTCGAGCGGTCGACGATCGCCTGCGCTGCCCGTTGGAGCTCCGCAGTCCGGCGCAGCCCGGTATCGGCGGGACGGACCACGGGCGGCGGGAACTGTCTCAGCAACGTCCCTTCGATCCCCAGCGGCTGCTCGAGGGCCGTGAGGGCGACCGCGGGCTGGGGCGCCTTCGTCAGCACGTCGAGGCCGGCGGCGACCGCGGCCGTCGGGCGCGTGAGCTCGTAGCGGACGCTGAAGTTGCAGACGTTGGCCTCCGTGCCCAGCTCGACGGAAAGAACGGCCTGCGGGACCCCCGTCAGCTGCCGCTTGTGGAAGTGCCCGACGTCCAGCCCGGACAGCGGCTCCGGCTGGACGTAGCAGTCGAAGCCGTTCCTACGCGCGAGCCGGCGCAGGAAGCGGATGTCCGTGCCGCGCTGAATCGTCGTCCCCTCGGGATCCGTGAGCACCGGCGAGGTCGCGTCGACGCGGGGGATGATCGCGTGCTCGCCGAAGACGACGGAGGCGATGGCGCTGTCCGGGAGATTGAGCCAGGGCTTGATCTTCTCCTCGAGATTCATCGCGTACGTCGCGTCCATCCCGGTGATCTGGAGCGTCGAGCGACCGCCCTCCGAGTACGTGACGCGATGCTCGGTGACGAACGCGTTGACCAGCGCCTCGGGAGCGCCGGCGCCGCGCTGGATCCGCAGCTGAAGCGGGGTGAGCGGGCGGAAAGGATCGAGGTCGAGGATGCTCCAGTCGCCCAGCTTCGTCGCCGCGATTCCGAACTCGATCCGGAGCACGCTCGCCTCCTCGAGCGTGCACTCGACGTCGATCTGCTGGATCGCCTCGACGAGCGGCTCGGGCGCCGGCGCGGGGCCGACGAGCAGCGTGTAGCCGGCGCCGCCCATCAGTGGCCGCTCCGGTGGGTACGGCGCCCTCCGGTCGACGAAAACCGAGCATGCCCAGGACGCAGGGAGGCCGCATACCTGGCCGGTATGTGGCCGACTGAGGACGCCGGCAGGCAACGGTTTGCAGCCGCACCGAGGGTGGGTGTATTCGCCGGAGCGGCCACTTACCTCACCGCCACCGGGATGCGGAGCCGGCGGCCGACGATCTCGAGCGTCTCCGGCTGGAGCGTCGAGTTCGCATCGCAGATCCGCCAGAACTGCTCGGGGTCAGCGAGGAAGCGCCAGGCGATCAGGTCGAGCCGCTCATGCTCGGCAAACTCGTGCTGCTGCTGTGTGGGCGCCGGTGGCGGGAACGTGCGCAGCAGCACGTACGGCCGCTGTTTCCCGTCGCGGTCGACGTGGACGGCCGTGGGAACGCGCTCGTATCGGCTTCCGGGACTGAACATCAGAAGAGCTTCAGCGAGCCTCCGATCTCGGCCACAGAGGTCGCCGCCGCTGTGCGGGCGAGCACCTCCTTGGAGATCTGGTTGACCAGGGCGAGCGTGTCGAAGGGCGGCCCGGCGTCCTTCAGCTCCTTTTCCGTGAGCGTGCGCAGCCCGAGGTCGACCTTGGCCCGGATCGGGTTGAGGAAGGTGTCGAAGGCCTCCTCCGTGATCGACACCGACTCGACGTGGACCGGGATCACGCGCAGCGGGCCCCAGACGAGCAGCACGAGCGGCGCAGTCAGCGGCGACACGCGGGCGGAGCCGAGCTTCGAGAGGACCTTCGCGAGGATGATCTGTGTCGACGGCGGGTAGAGGAGCAGCTCGAGTGCGGCCAGCGTCGGGTGCAGCCCGGAGGCGACTGCGAGCGGATTGACTTCCTCGAGCTGGTCGGTCGCGTCCAGCTCGACCGCCATACGGAAGCTCTCCGTCGGCGGCAGGACGCGCCCGGTGTCACCCGAGTTGCGGCACGGATCGGGAGCCCGGCCGCCACCGCCCCCCGCCTGCTGGAGCTGGCGCGTGACCTGGTCCGGGTTGTACTGGAACGCGATGATGTTCGTCGGCACGGGGCGGAAGGCCTCGAAGACGACGAGTGCGCCCTTCAGGAGCCGCGGGCTGCCCGGGAAGTCAGAGGGCATCGATAGTAGGCCTCCTCACGGGCTGCCGCTCCGTTCTAGGCCGATCGCGGCGCCCTTCAGCCGCAGCGCCTCGGGGCGGTCGCCGGCGCTCGACGCCTGCACCTGCAGCGTCCGCGTCAGCGTGTCCGGGTTGTACTGGAGCGCGATCGCGCCGAGCACGCGCCCCGAGCCGGGGTCCATCCGGACGAGCCCGCCTTTGAGCAGGCGAGGTGAGAGAGGCGTCACCGGCGGGCCCTCACGGCGGAGAGACGGGGTCGACGAGCTCACTCGGGTCGTTGATCTCGGAGAGCTTGCCGACCGTCGGCCAGAGCAGCTCATCGACCTTGATCACCCGACCCTTGCGGAAGGCGAGCGGCGCGGCAACCTTCGGGTCGCCGCCCCACATCACCCACACCTCCTGATGGGCGCGTTTCCCCCAGTTCTTCTTCACTGCCGCCGGGTTCACGCCGTAGAGCGCACGCACCTGATCGGGAGTCACCTCCTCGGGCCCGCCGCCGCCACGCGCGCGGATCGCAGGAGCTCTCGGCGCGGGCGGCACGCCAGCGCCCAGCAGTGTCTGCCGGCCGGGCCGGGCGGCAGGCTCGGCGGGCACCGTCTTCGCCTTCGGGTCGGGCAGCGTCTTCTCGAAAGCGGCCGGCACCCGAAGCGGCGGCGGGGCCGCCGGGCGGATCGGCGCCAAGGCCTCCGGCGGCGCCGTCTTCGCATACGCCGCGGACGGCGCGGTCTTCGCGTACGCCGCCGGCGTCGCGACCCGTGCGGCTACCGGGACGTCCGGCGTAGGCATCGGCAGCCGCGGCGGCGCCTTCTCCACAATCGCGCGCGGGGGAGGCTCGAGCGACGGTGGCCGAGAATACCTCCAGGCTCCATACCGGTCCGCGAACGGGTTTTCCACCGGCGGCGAGTAGGAACCGGGGACTGCAGCCGCCCGCGATCCGACGACAGAAAACACTCCGCCACCTAAGCCTGCGCCTCCAGCGATCTTCTTTGGGTCGTCGGTGGCCCACTGTGTAACTCCGCCGCCGTAAGCCCCGAAGGGTGACTCGGTCATCGACGCGAGCGCTTCTCCCTGCGGCTCGACGAGTTTCTCTCTCTCCTCCGCTTCAACGTCCGGCTCTGTCACGAACGAAGCGCCACCGCGACGGTCGCTCATGGCGCGGTCGATCGCGCGCCTGAGGTCGCTGTGGAGGGAGAGTATGCGGCTGTAAGACGACGGCTCGTCGAGCCCGTAGTGCCGGAGTATCTGCCGCGAGCGCATCGGGAGGAGCCTGAGAGCTTTCTCAACCTTGGTCTTCCTGTCGAGAGATCTGATCAGACGCTCATCCCTCAGTGGCACGAGCGCCCGATATGCAAACTCGGTCTCCAAATCCTCCTCCGCCTGGATGGCCCTCGAGACTTCGTCCTCGCTCTCCGCCACGACCCTCGCGATCTCGTCGTCGGTGAAGCCGCCGGGAAGGAACCGCTCCTTCGCCGCCGGCTCGTGTCGCCGCGCCGGCACCGGGCGGGCGGGCGGGTGCTTCGAGCGCGACTTCTTCGCTCCCGGCTCGGGCAGAGCCATCGACGTCGGCGCGACCTCGTCCTCGTCGTCGCTCGTCGGAGCCGCGCTGGAGGCCCGGCCTCCGGCCGCCGCGCGCGAGGCGGCGCGGCTCTCGGCGCGGCGGCGCGCGTATCCGATGAGCTGCGCGAACCGTTCGTCCGCGATCCGCGACTTCCGATGGCGCAGGAACTCCTCGCGTTCGCTTGCGGTGAGCTCTTCGGCAACCCAGTCGAGGTCGTCATCGACCTGCCGTGCGACGGCGACCGCGGACGAGCCGAGCGAGCCCGCCTCGACCGTGCCACCGGCCGCTGCCGTGCGCCCGGCGACGGACGCCTGCCCCTCGAGCGACGACCCCGGGGCGATCGGCGGCCCCGTCTTCCCTTCCGCGCCTCGCTGCTGGATCGTGTGTGCGAGCTCGTGTGCGAGCAGGCGGCTGCCCTCGAGCGTCGCGGGCGCGTACCGGCCTGGGCCGAAGACGATGTCCTGTCCGACGGTGAAGGCTGCTGCGTTGATGTCGCCCGCCGTCGCCCCCGCGCGCGCGTCCGTGTGCACGCGGACGCTTGAGAACTCATGGCCGAAGCGGCCTTCCATCTCGCCGCGCACGAAGGGCTCCAGCGGCCTTCCTGGCGAGCGAAGCACGTCGTGAACCACCGGCGGTGCCGCCGGCTTCCTCTGGACGAGCGATCTCACGTCGAGGCCTCTCGCTCGACGGCCGCGAACGCAGCCGCCGCGACACGACCGACCTCGCGTTCCAGTCCCTGCGCCGCGAGCGCCGGCGCAAGCGCCCGGGCGAGCGACTCGTGCACGAGCGGGTCGTCCGGCTCGACTCCGTCCAGGACGAGCTCGTCGACCGCGAGCCGTACGTCGGGGCTCACAGCCACTTTCGCACCCCCGGTTCGGTGAGGGGCCGCTCGAGCTTCGCGCACTCTCGGGCGGCTCCCAGCGCCACATGGCGCATCCCGATTGGCTCGCCCGCATCGGCGGCGAGGAAGGCTGCGAGCAGGGCGACGTTGCGGATGTTGCCGCCGGCGAGCGAGAGGTCGGCGAGCGCCTCGTCGTCGAGCGCCGACACTGGCGCCTGGGTCGGGAAGATCCGCCGCCAGATCTCGGCACGCTCAGCCCGGTCCGGAAACGGAAACCGGACGACGAAGCGGATGCGCCTCAGGAACGCGTCGTCGAGCGCGTCGCGCTGGTTCGTGGTGAGGATGGCCAGCCCGCGATAGGCCTCCATCCGCTGCAGGAGGTAGCTGACCTCGATGTTGGCGTAGCGGTCGTGGCTGTCCTTGACCTCGCTCCGCTTGCCGAACAGCGCATCCGCCTCGTCGAAGAGGAGGATGGCGCCGCCGGTCTCGGCGGCGTCGAACACCCGCCGGAGGTTCTTCTCCGTCTCGCCGATGTACTTGCTCACGACCTGGCTGAGGTCGATGCGGTAGAGATCGAGCTGCAGATCTCGCGCGAGCACCTCGGCGGCCATCGTCTTGCCCGTGCCGCTCGCCCCCTCGAAGAGCGCGCCGATGCCGAGACCGCGCGCGCTCTTGCGGGCGAATCCCCACTCTTCGTAGACACGCGCACGGCCGCGCACGTGCATCACGATCTCGCGCAGAATTGCCAGCTCGGCCTCCGGGAGCACAAGGTCGTCCCACCCGGCCAGCGCCTCGATCCGCTGCGCGAGATCGTCGAGCCGGGGTCGCGAGTGCCGGATGCACGACTCCCAGAGCGCGCCAGCGAGCTCGTGTTCGCCGGAGAGCGCCTGGGCGCACGCCGCGCCGATCGCGTGCGGGCCGAGATCGAAGTGGGCGACGAGTGCGTCCACGGCGCCGTTGAGCGCTCCGGCATGCTCGCCGAGCCCCTCGGTCCAGATGAGACGCTGCTCTGCGGGCGGGACGCGCGGGACCTCCAGCCGCACGGCGGTGCGACGGAGGTCGGCGAGCGGCTCGCGGGCGCTGACGACGAGTATCCCGCCGAGCGAATCCGCGAGGAGAGCAGCACGTCCCCGGACGTCGGCGTCCGTGTCGTCGTCGATCTCGAGCAGCAGGCCGGAGCTTCCGAGGACCGACTCCCGCGCCCACAGCCGGCCGAGATCCGCCCGCTCGGAAGCCGACACCGGCACGTCGGCCGCCCGCACCGCGAAGACGGCGCAGCCGAGCCGGGCGCACGCCGAGGCACCGACGGCTCGGCGGGACTCGCGATCGGGGCCACCCAGGGCCACGAGCGGTGGGGCACCGGGCGGGGCGTGGGCGTAGACGGCGGCCAGATCGGCGGCAACGGCTTCGTGCGACGCCGGCAGCCTCCCCGGGAGGGAGACGGGCACGAGGAGCCCCTGGAGCCGGTCGTCGAGATAGTCGAGCCCCGTCAGGTGGTGCAGCACGCGCTCGTCGATGCGGAGTGGGCTCGTGGCCACGCTTTCGCCTTCCGCCAGGTCGACGAGCCGGTAATGCCGCAGGGGAGCAGCGGGCGCGATCGCGCTCCAATGCGGTTCCGCGAGGCACGACAGCGCGAGGCTGAACGAAGCACGCCGCACGCGTTCGTCCCCCGGCGCCGATGCGCAGAGGCTCGCGAAGCGGGCTTCGAGCTCGACGCCGGCGCAGAGGAGCAACACATCGCGCTCGAACGTGGACAGTTCGAACGCCGCGACCAGCGCCTCGAGCACCGGCGGCTCGGCCCGCTCCCCGCCGGCCGGCGGCGCGCCGCCGCCTTCCGCATGGGCTTTGAGCGCAACCGCAATCCGCTCGAGCTCGCTGCTGAGCGCCTGCTGGTTTTGTTGCACCCAGTCGCTCATGGCAGCGTTAGCGCCGGTTCGGCGAAGGTGCCCCCGCTGTCCAGGTCGAGCCGGCTCTCCGCGCCGTCGACCTGGACGCGGACGAGGTAGGTCCCCGGTCTGGCGCGCCGCACCGGGAACACCACCGTCCCGGAGTCCGCCGTGAGCGGCGTAGCCGGGAAGGTGTAGGAATCGGGGTCCGTCGCGGTCAGCTCGTTGAGGAGGAGCAGCACGCGCTGGTCCTTGCCCACGTCCGGCCGAAGGTCGACGGTCACGTCGGCGGAGTGCACCGTCTGGCTGTTGACGACCTCGGTGGACACCGGGCCGACCGCGATGTCGTAGTTCGCACCCGTCTTCTTGATCTCCGGGACGAGGACGAAGGCGAAGACGTTCGATTCCACCCCGCGATGCGGCAGCTCTGGGGTTCCCATCCGCCGGTGGTGCTGGACCTGGAGGCCTTGCGGTCCCGCCTGGAGCGGGGCGGGCAGCGTCGCGAGAATCTCCGTATCGGCAACTGAGGTCGGCGTGACCTCCTCGCCGCTGATCGTCAGCACGGTCGTATCGCCCCTGAGCCGCAGGCCGCGCACACGGATCTGGCCCAGAGCGAGGATGGGCTTGTCATCGCCCGCCGCCGCGACGACCTCTTCCACGAGGGGCTGGCGAAACGTCTCGACGTAGAGGTTTCGCAGCTCGACGGGGAGCGGCGACGAGAAGGACTCCTCGCTCTCGATGAAGACGACCGTGCCCTGGTAAGCGACGGAGAGCGTGTACTGGGTCTGGAAGAAGACCGACCAGAGCTTCGACAGCTCCTCGAGGGTCAGCGGCAGCTGGGTGAACTTCACCAGCTCGATGTCCGACGAGAGGTTCGAGCCGGCGAGAAACGGCCGCGCGGAGACGGAGGTGTCGACCTGTGGACGCGTCAGCACGGGCTTCGCGTGAATCACCCGAGACGCGCTACCGAGCAGCCGCTGTGGGATCAGCTGTGTCTCGGACCCGTAGAAGGTCAGGAGGTAATGAAGGTCGAGCCCGACCCGGGGGCGCCGTACGAGCGTTCCATCCTGGCTCCGTGTGGGGAGATCCTCGTTGCGCGCAGCTGCGCTCGGCGTGACCTGGTAGAGGAAGATGTTGGCGCCCGTCGTCGGCACGCCACTCCCCGTGCCGTCGGGCCGGACCATTGTCACGTCGGCGCCGGGGACGTCCGCGCTGACGGCCGAGAAGACGAGGTCGCGGAGGGTCGCCGTCACCGTCGCAATCGCCAGGTGATTGCTCATCGGATGTCAGCTCCATCGCCGGTCGACGTAGCGGCGGGAGGCGGCGAGCTCTCCGAAGCCCGAGACGGGTTGCGCATTCGCTGCAGGCGCCGGCCACTCGATTGGGTCCGGCTCGGCCGGCCGGCGGACCTCGACGCGGCCGATTCGCACCTCGATGCGCGGAGACTCCTGCGCCGGAGTTGGGCCTCGCCTCGCCAAGGGGACTGGATCGCGCGCGACACGCGGCGCGGCCAAGGTCGGCGCCTTGGCCGGCTTAGTCGGGTCGACCTCGATCCGAGCGGGCGAGCCCTCTACGGTGCGGTCGTGCACCCGAGTCTCCACCCGGGAAGGCTCGGGCGACGCAGCTTCGATCGAGGCGACGGGCTCCGGCCGTGTCTCGCGGGCTTGGCTCTCGACCCGGGTCGCGGGCGGAGAGGCCACCTCAGGCTTCGCTCCCGACGGTCGAGGCGTCTCTGGGGTGCTATGCCGACGCTCCGCGGGCGGCGACTGCCTGCTCTGCGCCTCAGCGCCGTTCGGGACGGTGTCGCCGTGAACCGGCTCGGGCTCAGGCGGCGCGGCCCGGCCGAGCGGGAAAACCGGCGCCAGCCGAGGGGCGACGCCGGCAACTGGCGGGCCGACGGCCCGGTCGACGAGCCTCCCCAGGTAGCTGCTCACGACTCCTCGCCCTCGTCGACGATGAGCTCGAGGTAGCGTCGCCGGCGGCGAACGTCGAGCGCGAGGATCTCCGCCTCCGACCAGTGGTAGGCGCGTGCGATTGCGTCCACCTCGCGCAGGAGGCGGTCGTCGCCGGCCGTCAGCTCGGCAAGGAGGATCGCGGCTGCGTCGACGAGCGCGCTGACGGACTCGTCGCATGAGGGGCAGATGGCGTCGACGGTGATCTCCGCCTGCGGATCGAGCTCGGCGAGGGAGTCAGACACCTCTTCGGCGAGCACGAGCGGAGGCATGGTTCCTTCGTCGCCCCGTACGTCGAGGACGCAGCGTTTGATCAGCTCCTCCAGGCCCGCGTCGCCCCCGCTGCAGCGCGCCGCCGCTTCCTGGTCCGCTCCGGTAACGAGCCGTACGTCGGCCTCGCCGCGCTCCCCGGGGAGCTCAACCGTGTGACGCTCGTGAACCTCGCCGTACGGCGGAACGAGCAGGTCGGAGACGAGGAGGTCGACGTCCATCGCCTCTCCGCACTCCGCGCAGTCGATGACGCAGGAGAGCCGGTCTCCGAAGAGGCTCGCCCGGAGGTGCAGGAGCAGCGCCTCCCGGTCGCCGACCGTCAGCGATCGGGCCACGTCCTCGTCGGCCTCCAGCTCGGCCACGCGCGCCACGCAGCGTGCGAGCAGGCCGGTCACCTGCTCCGCACGCGAGCGATCCCGGGCCTCGAGCAAGGCCGCCTCGTCCGCGCCAGTCGGCAGGCGCAGCTCGGCCGTCGACCGGCGCCGTCCGCCGCCGAGGAGGCCGTGCGGCAACGTGATGGCGCTCGTGGCGCTCACGCCCGCCTCTACGGCTCGACGAAGCTCGGCTCGGAGGGCTCCGCCACCTCGTAGTCGCGCTCGATCCCCTCGTTCTCGAGCTTGATGTGCTGAATCGCGACCGCGTTCGCGTTCGCGTCCAGGTCGGGAAGGGACTGGTACTCCGAGACCCAGCAGCGAAAAACCTTGTAGGCGATCGCCAGCTGGCCGGCCTCGTTGTAGAGCTCGATCAGGATGTCCTTGCGGAAGTCCGCAAGCGAGACCTCTGAGCCGAGCCCGGAGCCGAAGTTCCACACCTTGTTCGCCCACTGCTCGAACTCGACGTCGTGCGTCACGCCTCGCTCGAGCGTGATCGCCTCGTACTTCGACCGCCCGGGCGACTTGCGCGACGTGCTCGGGTCGCCGCCCTCACGGTGCTCGATGACCTCGGTCGTGCGCTTGAGCGCCGAGCACTTGCTGACGCCCGCCACGTACTTCCCGTCCCACTTGACGCGGTACTTGAAGGTCTTGTACGGATCGAAGCGGCTTGGGTTGACTGTGAATTGGGCCATGGCAGCTCTCCTAGGTCTCGATCTGCCCGGCGAGCTGCTGGATCCTGATGATCACGAACTCGGCCGGCTTGAGCGGTGCGAAGCCGACGAGGATGTTGACGACGCCGTTGTTGATGTCGGTCTGCGTCGTCGTCTCCTTGTCGCACTTGACGAAGTACGCCTCCCTCGGCGTGGTGCCCTGGAAGGCCCCCTGACGGAAGAGGTTGTGCATGAACGCCCCCACGTTGAGCCGGATCTGCGCCCACAGCGGCTCGTCGTTCGGCTCGAAGACGACCCACTTGGTACCGCGGTAGAGGCTCTCCTCGAGGAAGAGCGCGAAGCGACGAACAGGGATGTACTTCCACTCGGATGCCTTCGCGTCGGCGCCGTCGAGCGTGCGAGCGCCCCAGGAGACGTTGCCGTAGACCGGGAACGAGCGCAGACAGTTTGCGCCCAGCGGGTTGAGCACGCCGTTCTCGGGATCGGTCAGAACGTACGCCAGCTCGGGAACGTTGCGCAGGACACCCTCGGTGCCCGCCGGCGCCTTCCATACACCTCGAGCCGCGTCGGTACGTGCGTAGACGCCCGCGATAGTGCCGCTGGCGCCGACGTTCTTGAGGCGCCCGTCGTGGAGCGGATCGGGCATTAGCGCACGCGGGAAGTACACGGCGGCATTCCGGCTGCGGAGCGTGGCGTTGTTGGTGAGCCATGCCTGCATGTCTGGCGTGCTGTCGACGGTGCCCGGGATGTCGACGACCAAGAAGGAGCGCCGCTCGAGGCAGTACGCCTCGTACTCGGTGACTACGGCGGAGAGGTTGGTGGCGTCGAGCGTCGCTGCAGCAGGGACGCAGAGGATGTTGAACAGATCCACATCCTCGAGCGCGTACAGGCCCGTCTTGGCCGCGCGCGATCCGCGCAGCACCGCAGAGGTGGGCGCCGGGGCATCCGCTCCACCCCCCAACGAGATTTGCTGCGCATTGGGCGTCGCCGTCAGCCCGAGGGTGCCGGAGATCCCACCCGAGAATGTCAGCGTCGAGGTGGAATCGAAGGTCGGGCCGCCCCGTCCGGCGACGACGTGGAACCTGACATTGGTGCCCGCCGTGTCATCCCTGACCAGCCTCACGGACGCGCCCGCGATCAGCGGATCGGCGAGATCAGCGGCTTGTATCGCCTGCTGCAACACCGAGGCGTACGTGGCGAGGTCGCCGATCGTGTCCGTGTAGTCGACGGTGACCGTCTGCGGGCCAGCGCCCGAGTTCACGTTGAGCGTCGCACCGCTCGCCGGGATGGCGGTCGATGCCGATATGGGCGCTCCCAGCGTTCCCGTCGCGGCGGGACGAAAGCCGCTCAGGTTCGCGGGCAGCGCCGCCAGCCCGTCCCGATCGAGCTGGACGATCTTCGACCCCTCGTTGACGACGTCGATGGCGTTGTTGCGCGCCCCGGGGCGCATGGCCAGGTTTCGGTAGGTCTCCGATCTGAGCGTCGTCAGCCGGCCGAATGCCGGCGAGATCTCGCTGATGGTCAGGTTGAACAGCTCGTCGAAGGACTGGGCCGGGTCGGTCGGATCGGCGACGTCGTGGTCGACCTCGACGCGGATGAGGTTGCCCCAGGTCCCTGGGTCCGGCACGGAGACACCACGGACGAGTCGGCCGGCCCTGACGTTGACGATATTCGACCCGGCGCCGGGTTGCTGACGCAGCGTGATGTTGGCCGCTACGGCTGTCGCCTCGTCGCCCGTCCGCACGACTCTGGCGTCGGACCCGCCGTTGAGGAAGAACTGCTGGATCGCGTAGCTGGCCTCGCTCAAGGCGTCGAGGCCGCCGAAATCGCGCTCGAAGTCGGCGGCGCTGAAAACCTGGACGGCGCTGTTACACCCGTGATCGGGTGGACGCCGCTCGGCACCTCCTCGATGTAGACGCCCGGATACGTCGGTGTCACAGGCACGGGGATCTCCTCTCTCGAAGGTCTTGGCTCACCGGTTCCACCAGGCACTTGCCCCGCGTGGCCGGACGGCTCTCTGGACGGCTCTCACGAGCCTGGACGGTGAGAGGGCGCCAAGACGCGTGCGCTCGGGGTTGAGGCCGTAGAGCCACGAGTCCTGACCTTCCTCTATGACCGTGATCACCTTCAGCCGGGGGCTTTGCTCGAGGAGCGCAGCCGCCAGCGGCGGATCGTCCTCGCCGAGTACGACGACATCCGGCCGCGACTTCGCCACCTTCTTCGGCAGCCCGTCGACCTTCCGAACCGTCCCGGCAACCTCCAGTCCGCGCTGGGACAGGACATGGGCGACGATCTCCTCGCGCATGCGCGGTAGGGCTACGAGCAGGATTCGCGTGGACGCCAATACCAGCAACCTGTCGGCCGATTGTCAGGGAGCGCCTGCCGCGGCGAAATAGGCCTTTGGGCTCAACTTCGGCCCACGCGGAGTACCGACCCTTCGGCGGCTGGATCGCGCCGGTGGATCTAGTCCCCGGTACTGGTCCCGGGGCTGAATCCTTCGACCGACCGCTGCAGCATGAGTGACGGGCGCACAAGCGCCGCGGCCTCGGCCCGCCGGCGGACGCCGAGCTTGCCGAGGATGTTGTGGACGTGGTTCTTCACGGTGGGCAGCTCGATGCGGAGGCGCTGTGCGATCTGCTTGTTCGACAACCCCTCGTCGATCAGCTCGAGGATCTCGCGCTCGCGCCTGGTCAGAGGCTGTGTCGGATCCGCCTCCGCCCAGCTCCGTGCGAGCGAGCCCAGCCTTCGCAGCAGGGCCGCGACGACGGACGGAGAGCACAGTGACTCTCCGCGGGCCACGCTCTCGATCGCCGCGACGAGCTCGGCGACCGAGGCCTCTGACGTCACGAACCCGGCGATCCCGACCTCAGCGACGGCAAGGATCTCGTTTTCGCGGTTCGGCACAGTGAGCGCGAGCACGCGTGCGTCGGGAAGGGCGGCGAGTAGCGCACGTATTTGCAGGTCGGCGTCCTCCGGAACGGTGTCGAGGAGGATCACCTCCGGCGGTTCGCCGAGTCCGCTCCATTGCGCAAGTCCCTCGGTCACGTCCCTTGCCGAACCGACCACCGATATGACCCCGGTGCGCTCGAGCATCTCGGCTAGGCCCTCGCGGTAGAGGCAGATCGCCGAGATGACCAGAACGCGGATCACGAGGAGGCGGTCACGCGATGGCTCGGAGCGGCTCCGAGACGACGATGCCGCAGTCGCGTGCGGCCACCCGGTACCTACCCCCTTCGGCCACTCCGCAGCCTGCTAACCGCCTCCTCGCGAAACCCCGACACGGACGCCTGCGGCTTCCGCCCGCTCGAGGAGGGACGAGACTGGGATTCCTAGCGTGCTGCGCGCCAGATTTCATCGCTCGAACGATTGATTTGCGCAGAGCACGGGCTGCTCGACCTGGGCCCAGAGCAGAATGGGCCAAAGCTGTCTCGGGCGAGCAGCCGGCGGCCAGGACCGCTTGGTCGTGCGAGGAAACGGGACTCCTACAAAAACCTGCCCCCCACCCCCACCGCCCGGGGGTACCCCCTCGGCCCGTACGGGCGGGCGCTGCCGGGCCGGGCCTGCTCCCCCGTGTCATCGCCACCCCAACCCCTCGTCGATCTCATCGAGTGTGTCCAGCACCAGGCGAGGGGCACGTGAGGGATCGGCGGCAAATGCGGACTTGAGCCGCCTGAGGCGCCATGGGCTTCGCGCCGGAACCCGAGCGAGGAAGCGCGCGCCTCTTCTCCCGCGCCGGTGGCCGCGAAGGCGCCGCTCGGCGAGTCGACTATGCTCTCATCGCCCATGAGCGCAAGATTCCTGGGATGACCGAGGTCAGAACGCCGGGTCGCTCGCGCGTCGACTCCACCGAGACGCGGACAGGGGCAGATCGGACACTCAAGCTGCTGGAGACCCAGATCGGGCGATCGGTCGACGAGGTGGAGACGCCCGTCGTGATCCTCGATCTCGACCGACTGGAGGCGAACCTCCAGCGTCTCCAATCCTATGCCGACTCCCACGCGATAGCGCTTTGGCCTCACACGAAGACGCACAAGTCGCCGGAGATCGGCCTCAGGCAGCTCGCAATCGGCGCTCGCGGTCTCACCGTTGCGAAAACGGGCGAGGCCGAGGTCTTTCACGAGGCGGGCGCTCCGCGAATCCTCGTTCATTACCCGCCATTGGGTGCTGACAAATGGAACCGACTCGCGCGATTCGCTGCGGAAGGCCTGGAGCTGACCGTGGCCGTCGACAGCCTGACCCCTGCCGAAGGCCTTTCAGCCGCGCTGAGTCGGCGCGGCGTGACGGCGGAGCTGCTGGTGGAGCTAGACGTCGGTCTGCACCGAACCGGCACGGTGACTTCCGCAGGCGCGCTCGAGGTGGCCCAGCAACTCTCGAAACTGCCTGCCGTCGAGGTCGCCGGCATCAGCTGTTACCCGGGACACGCTCGCGAGGATTCCGACATGATCGGACCGGTGGTCGAAGCCGTCGACGATCTGCTGCGCGAGACGCGTGATGCCTTCACGACCGCCGGCATCCGCTGCGACCGGATCTCCGGAGGCTCGACGCCAACGCGCTACGTCACGCACACGACCTCTGTCAACGAGCTGCGAGCTGGTACCTACGCCCTGCTCGACCGCGTCGACGCGCCCGCGGAGCCCGACCTCGGACTCGACGCGTGCGCCCTGTCCGTGGCGGTCACGGTCGTCTCCGACAGCGTCCCCGGGCAGATCGTCATCGACGCAGGTTCGAAGACCTTCACCTCGGACACACATCCAGACGGCGGTCACGGCGTCATCGTCGGATGGCCCGATGCGCGGCTGCATACGCTCAACGAGGAGCACGGCTACGTGGACGTGTCTGGAATGCACGACCGCCCCGTGCTCGGCGACCGTCTGCAGGTCATTCCGAACCACGCGTGCGGCTGCGTGAACCTGCACGACGGACTGCTAGGCACGCGCGAGGACGTTGTCGAGCGAGTGGTTCTCGTCGCCGCGCGCGGGCTCGTGCGGTAGCGGGGCGTTAGTCGCGCGCGTAAGGCTGCAACACCTCGCGCGGCGTCGTGCAATACGCCGTGTAGTCCGTGTTGCTGATCTGGGCGATACGCGCGTCTGCGACCATCGCGAGCAGAAGTGCCGCCTTCGGTCGCGACAGGTCGTACTCCTCGACCACCCAGTTCAGAAGCTCGCGGAACGCTTGGCGCGCGCTCCATTCCAGGGGAGTACCGGAGACGAGCGTCGTCAGGCTGTCGTCCGTCTCGATCCGAGGCCACTCGAAGGACGCAGGCCGCTCCCGGGGCTCGGCGCTTGCCGTGACCAGCGCGCCGACCTCGGGCGGCGCGACGATCTCGCCGTCGCCCATCAGCGCCTTGCAGTCGCCGAAGTAGAGCCCACCGCCGTCGTGCGCCACGGGCAGGACGAGGGTGGCTCCAGCGCGTAGCTCGCGGCAGTCGAGGTTGCCGCCGTAGCGGCCCTGGAGCATCGCGTGCACCTCGCCCGCCTCCGGAGCGACCGCGAGGCAGCCGATCAGCGGCCGTGTGGGCAGAGTCGTGCGATCGTCGAAGCGCAAGACGCCGTCCTGCGCCGGAAATAGCTCACAGGTGGTCTCGTCGTCCCACCACTCGAATGGGTCGGTCGCCGTATAGGCCCCGTAGACGACGACACCGGGTGTCACGACTTCGACGGCGTGGATCGTCACCGCGACTGCTCCGCCCCGTGTTGCACCGTCAATGGAGATCGGGCCGGTGACGGCCCATTTGTGCGCCTCCGCCTCTGCATGTCGCTCGGGCGTGAAGTCGGAAGGAGCACGGAAGTACTCGGACCAGCCCTCGACCGATTCCACCTCGAAGCGCTCGCCGGCCTCGACCGCGCCGATCGACGCGTGGCCCGGGCTATAGGCGTACTTCGCGTCGCTGGCCGAGAAGCGCTGCACTTCGGCGGCCGATTATATTTTCGTGTCCGAACGGAGGCGCACCGTGCAACGACTCACCGATCAGGTCGCAATCGTGACGGGCGGCGCGCAGGGAGTCGGCCGCGGGATCGCCTCCGTCCTCGCGGCCGAAGGGGCCCGGGTCGTGATCGCGGATCTCGACGAAGCGCTCGCCGAGTCGACGGCCGCCGTATTTCGGACGCAGGGACTGGACGCGCTCGCCGTCACCACCGACGTAACCGATCGCGCCTCCGTCGACGCAATGGCGAATCTCGTCGTTGCGGAACACGGCTGGATTGACATTCTGGCTGCGAATGCCGGCATCTACCCGGTTGCGGATCTCGCGACGCTCGATGACGCGTTGTGGGAGCGCGTGATGGATATCAACGTCAAGGGGGCTGTTCGCGTCGTCCAGGCCTGCATGCCGACGATGGTTGGTCGACGGTACGGCCGGATCGTCTTGACGTCGTCGATCACCGGCCCTGTGACGGGTCAGACGGGGTTCGCCCATTACGGTGCCTCGAAGGCAGCGATGCTCGGCTTCATGCGCTCTGCCGCCGTCGAGCTGGCAACCAGCGGGGTGACGATCAATGCAGTTCTACCGGGCAACGTTCAGACGCCGGGGTTCGCCGCAACAAGCGAAGACCACCAGCGCCAGATGCTGCTGTCGATCCCGATGGGGCGCTACGCAGATCCGGAGGACGTTGGCTGGGCCGTGCGCTTCCTCGCCTCTGCAGAGGCCGGGTATATCACCGGCCAGACGCTGATCGTGGACGGCGGTCAAGTCCTTCCGGAAGGGTCGGGCGGCGCTTCGGCGTCGAGCGCAGAGTGAGCCAAGAGAATCCGATCCGCCACCGGCTACGCAGGCAAGCCTCGGTTGACTCGTGCAACATGTGGGGTGAAACTCGACCTCAAGAAGCGGCATTAGCGAGCGGAGGCACAATGACAAGGAAGCACGTGTTGGGAATGCTCGGCGCGGCGCTCGCGGTGGGCGCGGCGGCATTCGCGACGAGCGCGTCCTCGAGGACGGCACGCCCGAGCGACGACCCAAACAACGCCAAACTGACCTACTGGTACTGGGCCGAGAGTGACGCACCCGGCGCCAACAGCTGGCTCAAGAAGGAAGTCGCTCTCTACAAGAAGGCGCATCCGAAGGTCAAGATCTCGGTGGTCATCCAGTCCACGGACACCCTGACGTCGGCGTTTACGACGGCAGCCCAGACACGGAGTGGGCCCGACATCGCAACCCAGTGGGCAACGCTACCGACGCTGACACCGGCCTGGAACGGCTCCTCGGTACCGATTTCCGACTACGTGCCTGCCAGCGAGACCAAGAACTGGATCAGCACGGCCGAGAACATGTCGGGCGGCAAGCTGTGGGCGATGCCGCAGTACCTGATCGGCATCCCCCTCGTCTGGAACAAGACGCTGTTCAAGAAGGCGGGCCTGAATCCAAACAAGGGGCCGAAGACCTGGACGCAGTTCCTGGCCGACGCCAAGAAGCTCAAGGCGGCCGGCATCACGCCGTTCGGTATGGGGAACAAGGACGGCTACGGCGGCGCCTGGTTCTTCTCGCTGATCGGCAAGCAGAACCTCAACTCGATCAACCAGCTCAAAGACGCGATGATCGGCAAGGCCGACTTCGCCGACGCGAAGTTCTCGGGCTTCTACAAGACTCTGGCCGACCTCAAGAAGAAGGGCTACCTGAACTCCGACGTGGCGTCGATCAGCTTCGGGCAGGGCTTCCAGCTGTTCGGCCAGAAGAAAGTCGGCATGTCCTGGGGCACCGACGGCAACGTCGCGCAGTGGGAGAAGCAGCTCGGGGCGAAGGCGATGGGCGTCAGCGCGATCCCGATCTGGGGCCACGGCAAGCTCGCGACCAGCTATGACACCACGCAGTCGTCGGATGCGTTCATCACGAAGTGGTCGAAGCATCCCCGCGCCGCGGCGCAGTTCCTGATGTTCCTTCACTCCCCCCGGGCTCTCAAGGCCTGGTACGCGGCGACCGGCGTGTTCCCCGCCGACAAGCGCTTCCCGGCCTCACTGGTGAAGGACCCGATCGCGAAGAAGCTGTTCGCGCTCGACCGGTCTCCCGTCTCGGTCTGGCCCGAGAACTTCGTGCCGCCGCAGGTCGACGGCAGCGCCGACCTTGCCGCGGGCGAGTTGATCACGTCGGGCTCGGGCTCGCCCGCAGATGCCGTAAAGCTCTGGAAAAGTGAACTCTCAAAGTGGAAGAGCCAGCACCCGGACGAGTTCCGTAATTACAAGAAGTGGGCCTCCGGAGGCTGAGCGCGAAGCCTCAGGTGAGCACCCGCCGCCGGCGGCGGCGGGTGCTCTGGCCCTATCTGTACGCTCTGCCCGCCGCCGGCGCGATGGCGTTCGCTTTCGGCTTCCCGCTCGTGCAGGTCGTGCGCGACAGCTTCTACGCGGGCAACTTCGACGCGCCGATCTGGGTCGGCCTCGACAACTACAAGGGCGTCATCAGCGACCCCGTGTTCCGCCAGTCGCTGTTTAACAACCTCAAGCTGCTGCTGGCGGTGCCGGTGATGGTCGGGCTCGGCCTGGCGATCGCGCTCGTACTCAACGACCGCATCCGAGGCGGCCGCCACTACCAGGGGATCGTCTTTCTTCCCTACGTGCTGCCAGCGACCGCGATCGGCATCGCGTTCTCGTTCCTGCTGCAGGAGAACGGCGTCCTCAACACAGCGTTGCGGGACGCGCACCTGGGGGCGTTCACGCAGGACTGGCTGGGCGGCTCGCACCTGGCTATCGCCTCGGTAGGCGGACTGGTGATCTGGCAGCAGCTGGGTTTCGGTGTGGTCGTCTTCACCGCTGCGCTGCTCTCGCTCCCACCCGAGACGGCCGAGGCGGCGCGCATCGACGGCGCGGGCTGGTGGAGCCTGCAGCTACGCGTGATCGTGCCGCAGATCCGCCCGATCATCGGGCTCCTCACGGTGATCCAGGTGATCACGGTGATCTCGTGGGTGTTCAACTACGTCTACGTACTCACCTCCGGCGGTCCCGGCTACGCCTCGAGCGTGATGGAGCTGTACATCTGGAAGAGCTTCTCGAACGGCTCGAACGGCACCGCGGCGAGCGTGGCCGTGATGCTGCTCGGTATGGCGAGCGTCCTGATCGGCTTGTCGCTGTGGGTGCGCAAGCGGATAGAGACCGCGTGAGAGCCAACGGGAGCGAGCGTCTCGATCGGCCCGTCGCGGTTGGTGTGCGGGCGCGTCGAGACCACGTGAAAGCACGGAGGAGTAGGCGCGTCGTGGGGATGATGGCGCGGCACGCGTTCCTGGTGGTCATCTGCCTGGCGGCGCTGTACCCACTTTGGTTCATCGTCTCGACGGCGATCAGGAGCAACGCCGCCTACCAGCTCAACCCGACGGGCCTACCGACCCACCCGACGCTCGGCGCGCTGCGCACGATCGTGGTCGACGAGCCGCTGCCCCGCTGGATGTGGAACAGCTTCCTGGTCACGGTCTCCTCGGTCGCCCTCTCCACGCTGGTTGCGCTGCTCGCCGCCTACGCCGCCGCGTTCGGCCGCTTCCCCGGACATCGGATCTTCCTCTCGACGAGCGTCGCGCTGATGGTGGTGCCGCCGGTCACGCTGCTCGTCCCGATGTTCGTGCTCATGGTCGACACCGGCTGGGTCAACCACCTGCAATCGGTGATCGTCTTCTATTCCGGCCTCCTGGTGCCGTTCGCGATCTTCTTCCTGGCCAACTTCTTCCGCAGCGTCCCGCATGAGCTGATCGAGGCGGCCTTGGTTGAGGGCGCCGGGCCGTTCACCGTGCTGCGGCGCGTCGTCATGCCGCTCTCGGGGGCGGCGACCTTCACGCTCGTCGTCGTACAGGCGATCTGGGTGTGGAACGAGCTCTTGATCGCGCTCGTCTTCCTGCAGAACGAGAACTCGCGGACCCTGATGACCGGTCTCACGCAGTTCCAGGGCCGGTTCGTGACGAACGAGCCGCTTGTCCTTGCGGGCGCCCTCCTCTCGATCCTGCCGGTGGTCGTGCTCTACCTCTCGGCGCAGCGGTTCTTCGTCCGCGGGCTGACGGCCGGCATCGGCAAGTGATGTAGCCGCGAGCCGGTCCGGCTAGGGCACCGGTTGCGACGGGCCGATGCGGAGCAGGCTCTCGCTGCTCCGGAGATCGAAGAAGTGGAACTTGGAGGGATCGACGGCGAGCTGCAAAGGAGCGCCGACCCGTGCCGACGTCGTCGCTTCGACCCGAGCCGTGAAGAAGGAATCTTCCTCGACGAGCAGGCTTGCCTCGTCCTCGTCGGCGACCCGCGACTCGATGGTCACGCGCGGGGCCACGACGTGAAAGGAGACGAAGGTGTCGGAGCCGAGCTCCTCGAGCACGTCGACCGTGACGTCGATGCGCGGCAGGTGCGACCCCGCGTGGGACGCGTCGTTGAACGCTTCGGGGCGGACGCCGAGGATGACCCGATCGATGTCGCGCGCCGGGCGTCGACCGGGGTCGAGAGGCACTCGAAACTGGCCGAACGCGATCTGGTCGGCGTCCAGGGTCGCCTCGACCAGGTTCATGGACGGGGAGCCGATGAACGCCCCGACGAAGAGATCTTTCGGGCCTGGTAGAGCCGTTGCGGCACGTCGACCTGGACGATCCGGCCGTCCCGCATCACCGCGACCCGGTGACCAAGCGTCATCGCCTCGGTCTGATCGTGCGTCACGTAGATGCTCGTCACGGCGAGCCGCGCATGCAGCTGCACGAGCGACGCGCGCATACCAACGCGGAGCTTCGCGTCTAGGTTCGAAAGGGGCTCGTCCATCAGGAAGGCCTTCGGCTCGCGGATGATCGCCCGGCCCATCGCCGCGCTGCCGTCGCCCGTCCGAGAGGTACGCGGGCTTGCGTTCGAGGAGGTCTTGGAGCCCGAGCAGCGTTGCGACCTCCTGTACGCGGCGGACGATTTCGCGCTTTGGCGTCCGTCGAACGCTGAGCCCGAACCCCAGGTTCTCCCGCACGCTCATGTGCGGATAGAGCGCGTAGTTCTGAAAGACCATGGCGATGTCGCGGTCCGGCGGTTCGAAGTCCGTCACGTCCACGTCGCCGATCGAGATCGTGCCTTCCGTGATCTCCTCGAGGCCGGCGATCATCCGCCAGAGCGTCGACTTCCCGCAACCCGACGGACCGACGAGCACCATGAACTCCCCGTCGGCGACTGTCAACGTGACGTCGTCAGCAGCGACGACGCCGCCGGCGAACGCCTTCGTCACGTGGTCGAGCTCGATGGCAGCCATGCCTACGGGCCCGTGAGCATAGATGGGAGGAAGCTCAGTAGCCGGCCTGCATCGTGCCCATGACGTCGACCTGCGCCTTGAACGCCAAATAGCCGGCGTCAACCGGGAAGACAGTGCCAGTGACTGCAGCCGACTCGTCGCTGGCGAGGTAGACGACGAACGGGGCAACTTCCTCGGGCGTCGGGATCGGGAGGATGTGGAGGCTTCCGATCGTGGCGCGCGCCTTTGCGTCATCCAGCCAGACCCTCTGCGACTCGCTCGAGACGAAGCTTGGCGCGATGGCGTTCACCCGCACTCCATTCCGCCCCACCCCAGCGGCGAAGGACCGCACCATTGACGTCACACCGCCCTTGGCCGCCGTGTACGCGTCAAGGCCGGCGCAGCCGACCAGAGCATCAACCGTGCTCGACACGATGATCGAGCCTGAGCCTTGGGAGATCATCTGCCGTCCTGCGTGCTTCAGAACGAGAAACGTCCCTGTGAGGTGGACGTCGACGATGCGATGCCAGACGTCGTCATCGAGCTCGGTTAGGCGCCTGTCACTCGTATTGACGAAAGGAACGTCGGCGGCACAGTGGTAGAGGGCGTCCAAGTGGCCGAAGGTAGAGACCGTCTCGGCGACCAGACGCTGCACCAAGTCGGGAGAGGTGACGTCGACATGCATCGGAGCGGCCGTGCCGCCGCCCTCTGTGATCGATGCGGCCACTGCTTCGGCGCGTTGAAGCGCAATGTCCGAGACTGCGACCGACGCGCCCTCCGCCGCCATGGCGGCCGCACCGGCGCGTCCCATGCCCGACCCACCGCCTACGACGAGCGCGACCTTCCCCTCCAAGCGGCCAATCTTCACCGTTCCTCCCTTTCGAGCTGGTAGTCCTGCCACGGCAGGTACTGGCCCTCGATGCGGTAGCGTGCGACCGCCTCGGCGACACGTTCATCGTCGACCTCCACCCCAAGGCCCGGACCCTGGATCGTTCCCCACCTGGGGCCGCTCGCGATCGGGATCGGCTCGGTGAGGATGTCGTGCTCCATCAGGTGCGCAGTCTGCTGATGCCCCTCGATGCCGTTGGGCAAGGTCAGGACGACATGATGGCTGGCTGCCGCGGCGAGCCCAAGCTCCCCGTGGGTGTGCTTGCAGACCTGAAGCCCTTCGAAGTGCGCCAGCCAGGAGAGTCGGTGAAAACTCCCGATCGATCCGACCCAGTAGGGAGAGAAGCAATAGACATCTGCGTCTCGCGCCCGGATGTGGGCGTAGACGTCTGCCTCCGACCAGAGACCTTCGTTGGCGCAGACAGCCGTGTCGATCCGGGCGCGCACCTCTGCAAGCTGCCCTACTGGGTGATCCCGGACAGGCTGCTCGACGAAATCGATGTCGTACTCGCTCATAGCTCGGAGATTCCGCAGAGCCTGTGGAATCGTCCAGCTTCCGTTCGCATCGAGCCGGAGCCGGGGCCCAGGACCGAGTTGCTCGCGCACGGTTGAGACCATCTCGAAGTCCTCCGCGTCGTCGAGACCGACCTTCAAGTAGAAGACCTCGAAGCCGGCTTTGAGGCCCTTCTCGACCTGGGCCCCGAGGTACTCTCCCGAGCCACGTGCGAGGTAGTAGAAGTACGTGGCCTCTTTCTGCTGGAGCCCGCCGAGAAGTCGCCATAGCGGCTGTCCGCAGGCCCGGCCGCAGATGTCCCACAAGGCCATGTCGATTCCTGCCCAGGCGAAGTTGCCCGTACCGGACCGAAACTGCCAAAGACCGTGCGTGAATGCATCGCGGCGCATCGCCTCACGGTTCCACGGATCTCGCCCGAGGACGAAGGGCGCCATGGATCGGAGTGCAGCTTCGACCGACGCGGTATCGGCACCGCAGCACGATTCGCCCCAGCCGATATGACCCTCGTCCGTCGTCAGTTTCACGAGCACGTCACTCACTCCGTCTCTCGCGACTTGCGAGCTGACCTCTCGATGCCGGTAGGGAACGCTGACCGGGATCGCATCGAGTGTCGCGATCTTCACGTCGGCCTCACAGCGTGTGCTCGAAGCGCGTGAGTATCTCGTTGTCGCACGCACCCACGAGGAAGACGTGCTCGAGGCGGATACCTCCCCATCCCGGCCGGTAGATCGCGGGCTCGAGCGCCAGCACCATCCCCTCCTCAATGCGCAGGTCGTTGTACGGCGTGATGCGAGGCTCCTCCGACCATGCCACTCCGATCCCATGGCCGGTGTGGTGCGAGTAGGTCGGCCCGTGCTCGGAGAGCAGGTCGCGCACCTTTCGGTCGACATCTCGTGCCACTACCCCGGGACGACAGAATGAGATGCCCTCGTGGAGGGCGCGGCGAACAGCGTCGAACCGACGCCGCGTTTCCCCATCCGGATCGCCGACGTAGACGGCGTTCGCGGTATCGGACCAGGCACCGTTGATCCAGGGCGACGTGTCGGTGAGGACGAGGTCGCCCGGCTGGATCACGCGCTCCGTCGCAACGCCGCCCCCTGTCGCGGTCGCCGCCGCCCCCGTTGTAACAGTGAGTATGGCCGGTACTCGTCGGCCAGCTTCCCGGAACATCGCCATGGCGGCCAGGCCCGCCAGTTCGGCTTCGCTTACACCCGGCGTGGCCTGCTCCTTGACGGCCTGCTGAACGACATCTGCGAGCCGGCACGCGCGCCTGATCGAGTCGAGCTCTGGAGCGGGTGCGATCCGCCGCGACAACACGACGGCTGTGTCGCAGGCGACAGGCGTCCGCCCGATTTGTCGAAGCCAGTCAGCGATTTCGTATGGGAGGTGCATGGCCTCGACCCCGGTGCGCCCGGGTCTAATGCCAGCGTTTTCCAGAGCCTCGATGAGCGCAACGCGCAGCTCTCCTGCTGGATCCGGCGGACTCTCAAAGTCATACGACCGATAGGTGATCAGCCGCGCGCCGCACTCACGTACATCTGTGACATGGAAGTCGGCAACGACGAGAACTGCATTTTCAGGACCCAAGCAGAGGAGCGCGGGGATCGCTACAAACGGGTTCGAGACCGGCCAGTCCTCAACCGGTACCTCGAAACATCCAAGGTGCGCAAGCGTCTCCGGGTGTGAGAGCACGGCCTGTGAGTGGCCGCCTGCCTCGAGAGCGCTACGCAGACGGTGGAACGGCAAAGAAGAGTCCCTACGCAGAGGAGTTTTTCCGGCCACTGCATGACCGTACCGACGCGGCTCAGGGCGTGCGGAAGGTACGCCTCCGGCAGAGCACGTCCGGCTTGGTGAAGGTGACCTGTTACCCGGCAGCTGCGCCGCGATCTGCACACCTTCCGCGAGCTCAACGCCGGGCGCAAGAATGACTAGGCTTAGCGCCCTAGCAGCGGTTTCCATAACCGGGATCACGGAGGAGAGGAGCCGCCCTCGGCCGAGCGGACTGAGCGAACTGGGACGGCTGCTGGCCGCGGCCGAAGGTTACGCTGTCGTCGATGCTGCCGGGTGTCAGATGGGGCGCGTCGGTCGGATGCGCTACGAGCGACACACCGATCGTCCGGATGAGATCGTCGCCCGGCGTCGGTTCTGGAAACGCGAGCTGGTCGCACCGCTCGAGGCGATCGAGGCAGTCGATCGCGCCACCGGCACGATCCGACTGCATCCCTTGGCAGCCGCGGGCTCACCTAGGATGGCAAGGAGGGAGACGTAATGTTCAAGCGAGGCAACCGCGGGGCTGGGAGCAAAGGCTGGGGCTGGGCGAAGATCTCGTCCGCGATCGTGGCAGCCCTCGGTGGCCTGGTCTTCTGGCGCAAGCGCAAGCGGTCAGGACCGCCGCCGGCGTAGCTGACCGCTGCAAGGCGGCCGGGCGTTCGACTTTGTCGCGCCGAGCACGCTCGCGGCCGGCCTTCACGTGGTCGAGGCACCTCGGCTCACGGGCACACGTGGCGGTAAGGCCGGTGGGGCAGGTAGTCGTTCCACTCCGTGCGCGTCAGTTCGCGGTGAGCGATCCGACACGCCGCCGCCTTCCACGCATCGGGATCGACATCCCAGACGACTCCGGTTCCCGAGCGAAAGACGCCGAGGACACGCTTGCCGTCGGGAAAAAACGCGGTCGATCCGCCCATCATCGCTCCGGGGAGCGGTGCTCCGATGAGTTTGCGGGTCGCGACGTCCCAAAGCCGGAGTTTCCCGTCGTTGCTCGAGCTGACGAGGGTCTTCCCGCTCGGGTCGAACGCGACGCTACCGATACCGCCGTTGTGGCCCGTGAGCGCGCGACCTGCTCTGCGGCCGCGCGCAACGTCCCAGAGGACCACGGTCCCTGAACTGTCACCGGCGGCGATGTACCGGCCGTCGGGGGAAAAGGTGACGGCAAACACGGCGACGGCGCCGGTCAGACGCGCTACGGCTTCCTTGGTGGAGATGTCCCAGACTGTGACCGTTCCGTTGAGGCTCGCTGAGGCGAGGAGCTTCCCGTCCGGGCTAAAGCCGATGCTGTCGATGCTGCCGGCGCTGGTGAGGTGCGCAACCTGTTCGCCCGTGCGGAGATCGTAGATCACGTCTGAGCCGTCGATCTGGCCGATGGCGATCGTCTCGTCGTCAGGGCTGAATGCGATCGCTTGGGCGCCGTAGCGTGCGATCGGCAGAACCCTGGCAATATTCGTCGTCGCCACGTCCCAGACAGCTGCTCGATCGCTCCCTGCGGCGGCGAGCAGATTGCCGTTGCGACTGAAAGAGAGCGCGTTCACGCGACCCATCGGACCCCGCAACTCGCCGGGAAGCGACGTAAGTGTGTGAGAGCGCCAGAGGGTGACGCGGCCCCCGTCCGGTGACGTGGCGAAGAGCCGCCCGTCAGCGCTCACAGCGGATGCAGTCGAGACGTCGCCGCTCGCAGACGCGAAGCGGAACGGTCGTCCGAGCCGGCGCGCGCCACCAACGTCCCAGGCGAACACACGGCCGTCGGAGCCGGCCGTGAAGAGGGTGCGCGAGTCGGGGCTGAAGACTGCTGCCCGCGCGTCGGCGGAATGCCCCTTGAACGTCTCGCGCAGGCCCGCTCTGCTGTCCCAGACAGCGATCGTGCCGTCCTCGGCCGCCGTTGCGAGGCTCGTCCCGTCGGCGCTGAAGCTGACAGCCTGGATGCTCCCCACCGCGCGCCCGGACATGAGTCTCTGCTTGCCCGTGCGCAGGTCCAGGAGCGTGATGCTGCCGTCGTCCTGACCGAACGCAGCCTCGTCGACGGTCGGTGAAAGCGCTGCCGCACCGCCGACCCTGATCGTCTTCACGGGCCTCAGGGTGCGTGCATCGAGGAGGAGCGAAGCCGCGTCACCCTCCGTGACGAGAAGGAACCGACCGTCGGCCGTGTAGCCGGAGAGCCGCCCGGCAGGGACAGGCTCCGACGTCGCGCGCTTGCGGCCCGTCTCGGCGTTACGCAGGACAATCACCTCGTCGGGAGGACTCACCATCCCTGTTACGGGCTCGCCGCTCGCAATCGCGCCCCCGTCAGGAGAGAACGCGATGTCAGCCGTGTGGAGATACGCATCGATCGCTCTGGCCCGAGTCGCGTGGGTACGGGTGTCGACGAGGTCGAGCGTCGCCTGATGTCCCGTGGTGCTGCCGATGCCTATCGTCCTCCCGTCCGGACTGAAGGCGAGCGCGTGCAGGGGCCCGACCGTCGCTCCCATGAGGCCGAGCTGATCGCTGCCTGGGAGCGTCTTCCCCACCCGACGCAACGTGTGGGCGTCGAAGAAGACGATGTTGCCGTCATCACCGCGGACTGCGAGTGTGCGCCCATCCGGGCTGAGCGCCACGTCCAGCACGCGCGCGCCGTTCGCCTGCGCGACGGTCATAGCCGCCGGACTTCGCAGGAGCGCGGCAAGCAGGTTGCTTCGCGCCGCCAGTGAGTCGTCGAGATTGACGCCCTCGCGGGCGAGGAGGAGCGAGCGGTCCAGGGTCGGCTCGATCAACGCCTGCGCGCCGAGACGTTGCGCCTCCGCGGCCGTCGCCTGGCTGCGGGCGTGGCTCCGTTGCTGGAGGGCGAGCAGTCCTCCAGCGGCGGCGAGGACGAGCATGATTAGGACCGCTAGAAGTGATGCTCGCAGCCTGCGGTTCGCGCGCCGCTGCCGCTCCCCCTCGCGAGCCGAGGCGAGGCGGCTCTCCTCCAGGAACTCGTGCTCCGTCCGGTTCAGATCGAGTGCGTGGTCGGATGTCCAATCGAGAGCCGCCGTCAGCCGTGCCCCGCGGTAGAGCTCGCCAGCGTCGCGCCCGGCGCGGTCCCACTCGGTTGCGGTCTGCGCCAGCTTGCGGTGGAGATGCCGGCCATGGGTGTCTTCCTCCAGCCACTCGCGAAGCCTCGGCCAATGAGTGAGGAGCGCCTCGTGTGCGACCTCCACCGTCCCTTCGCTCACCGTGAGCAGCCGGCTGTCGGTCAGCACGGCTACGACACGGGCGGCGGCTGGATTGCGCTCGATCTCGAGCTCCTCCATCGACACGCGACGGCGCACGATCAAGCCCTCGTCTTCGCCGGTGAGCCGTAGCAGGATGACGCGCGCGAGCTGCTCCTGTTCCGCGTCCAGACGGGAGTAGGCGGCTTCGGCGAGGCGCGCTACCGCCCCCTGAACGCGCCCCATCCGCTCGTAGGTCGCCAGCTGCAGCGTGTTGCGCTTGCGGTCCTGCCACAGCTCGAGCAGCGCCGTCGAGAGAAGCGGCAACCCTCCGGCCTCGCCGGCCACGTCGTCGACCAGCGCGTGGACCAGATCCTGCTCGACAACGAGACCTGCACGCTCGGCCGGCCCCTCGATCGCACGATGCAGCTCGCGCTCACTCATCGGGCCGAGCAGGACGTGGCTTCCGCCTAGCAACTCGGCGAGGTCCGCGTACGGAGCGAGACGCCCGAAGAAATCGGCGCGGAGCGCGGTCAGAATTACCGCTCGCCGCTCGGGATCCCAGGCCGCCTCGACGAGCGCGCTGATGAACGAGCGACGTTCGCGTTCGTCGACCGAGGGCCAGAACAACTCCTCGAGGTGGTCGACGCCAACGACCAGGCGCTCACCTGCGCGGAGATGTCCGAGGACGTGCTGCAACTGTCCTCCGACCGCTTCGACGAGCTTCGCGACGGGCCGTGCTCCGGGCCGGAGCACGATTTGGCGCCAATGGTCGCTTCCGGGCAGCGCGCCGGCTGCAAGCGCCGGCAGCAAGCCAGCGCGAAGGAGCGACGATTTGCCGCTTCCGGACGGGCCGATCACGCAGAGCACCGTGGCGCCGACGAGTCGTGCCACGAGCTCGTCGATCAAGCGCTCACGACCGAAGAAGTACTCGGCATCGGCCGTCTCGAACGGCGCCAAGCCCTTGAACGGGCAGACGAGACGCGGCGGTGAAACGGGCCGAGCGCCTGGGCGAGCCTCACCGGGCCTCTTCGTCGTCTCCAGCGCCGAATCGTGGACGAGGATCGCCTTCTGAAGTTCCTGCAGATCCAGGCCCGGTTCCAGCCCGAGCTCATCGTCCAGGAGCTTTCGCGTCTCGCGGTAGACCTCGAGACCTTCGACCTGACGTCCGCTGCGGTACAGCGCGAGCATCAGCTGCCCTCGTAGCCGCTCGCGAAATGGATGATCCGCGACGAGCGACTCGAGCTCGGGAACGATCGCGGCGTGGCGTCCGAGCGCGACCTCGGCGTCGATGCGGTCCTCGACGGCGGTCACGCGGAGCTCCTCCAGGCGTTCCACCTCCACCCGCGCGAACGGCTCGAATTCGAGATCCGCAAGGGGCCGTCCGCGCCAGAGCGATGCTGCCCCGCGCAGCGCGCGAACAGCGTCCTCCGCGCGTCCTTCCGCGAGCGCGTCGCGACCTTCCGCAACCTTCTGCTCGAACGTTTCGAGGTCGAGCTCGCCAGGCTCCACGCGAAGCAGGTAGCCGGGCGCACGGGCGACGAGCCTCGGCTCGTAGTCGTTTCCCCGGCCAAGCGCGTTTCGCAGCCTCCACACTTGCACCCGCAGCGCGTGATCCGCCGAGTTCACGCTCTGATCGGCGAGCAGCTCGCCGATGAGCTGAACGCGCGAGACCACCCGGTTCGCGCTGAGCAGCAGCAGCGCAAGCAGTGCGCGCTGCTTCGGCCCACCGATCCGCACCGAGACACCATCTACTCGGACGTCCAGGGGACCGAGGATCCGAAACTCGAACCGGCTGCTCGACATCGCGCGTCCAAGGCAGTTTCCAGCACCGGCGCTGCGTCCGCCACCCGCTGAGACACGATCGAGACAGACGTGAGACGCGGTCGAGCGACATTTCCACCTCGATGGTCTACGCAGCGAAGTGCTTCTGGCCCGAGGTCGAGGAGGACGAGCTCCAGCATGTCGCCGAGCGGGCGCACGCGGACGTTGGGTCGGAACGGTCTGGAGTCTCCTACCTGGGGTCGATCTGCTTCCCGAGCGATCACCTCGTCCTCTGCCTGTTCAACGCGTCCTCGCCTGGGGCCGTGAAGCGCGCAAGCGAGCGACTGGGAATCCCCTGCGAGCGAGTGATGCCGACCCTCTGGATCCCTCAGCTGGGGCAGGAAACGAGCACGCGATGGGCCCGGTGACCACCGGCCGCTTGCGGCCGACACGAGATGCCGAAAGGAGGAAAGTCATGAACCCCCTGAGAACAGCGACGACGCTGGCGGTGGTCGTGGTCGTCGTCGGGGCGGTGGTCGCGCTTGCACACGCGACGCAGCCCGGGAGGAACGGGCTGATCGTGTACCAGGGTCCTCCCCCGCACCGGCTCTGGGTCGTCGGTGCCGATGGAACGGGCCTCCGCAAGCTCACCACTACGAAGGGAATGCAGCTCTCCTACGAAGACCCCGACTGGTCGCCGGACGGC